>Ga0307507_10003688_pt1 | contig 28933 bp, 6 predicted proteins | sample 7_EM_MG_FD_207223 | JGI IMG/M metagenome (GOLD analysis project Ga0307507, IMG submission 207223) | Populus trichocarpa ectomycorrhiza microbial communities from riparian zone in the Pacific Northwest, United States - 7_EM | ecosystem: Host-associated > Plants > Roots > Unclassified | place... | reverse complement strand
CGATCAAGCAAGCCAAGCCAGCAAGCTCAAGGTGCCCAAAATTGCAAGCCAGCAAGCTGAGGGCTCTCAGCTTGGCTTGCTTGCTTGTTACCCACTCTGCGCGAGACGGCCCTTTCTTGTATTGATTGTTCTTCCAATACACCTCCCACGAAGCTCGATTTTTAGGCCATTCCTGCCCTTTCTTATCCCACTTCTTCTCCTTCTCTTGTTCTCGTTCCTTAAAAGCAGCTCGACATTCAGCCTTAATCTCTTCTGTATTCAACCGTTCTATCTCAGCTTTGTTGGATGTCTTTTGCTCGTCAGTCTCGGGGTAATAGATATGGCAGGGCCCTTTATAATTGTATGTAAAACACCCCAAAACATTGCTTCTGAGTAGTTATTGTATCGCCGTTCAATGCAATCGGGGTGATATCTCTCTTCTTGACCCGACATTCGAGATATTTTTTGTTAACCACGCTTTGCGGAAACAATTATTGAAGCCTCGTCCGAGAATATAACCTGCCGCCACTCTTCTAAGCCCCAATCCTTTCTTGATAATGCGATCTCGTATCGCTGTGCCTTTTGAATATCTGTAAGACTGAGTTTCTTTGTCGATTTACAGCGGCGCAAGCCCCGCGCGCGAAGCTTCTTCTCATTTGTACGACGGTGGAGATCGAAAAATCCTTCTTCGTAAGCTACAATATGCCAGAGCTTCTGCCTTTGCTTCTTATTTAACGTACAAGCTTTAAGCAAGTGTAAAACATCCTCATCCGAGATCTTCTTAGCTCCACTCCCTTCCTTTCGCGCTACTTGCTCTGCAAGAGTAGGAGGTGGTAGGCCTTGTTCTGCATTTCGAATTTGCACCTCCCCAGCTCTAAATTTGACGTCACTAGCAGTTGAGGAGGATAGCCCAGCTCTTCTAGCAGCTTCAGCTTGATGAACATATTGCAAATGAACTAAAAACGCAGCTTTATCAATGTCAGAGGCGTGCTTTCCCATTAAAAGAGTCTTAATTATAATAGAATGTGATCATTGTGCGAGAGTTTTGGTGGGGTGGTTTCGCTTAAAATCCAGCCAATCAAATGGCCGGATTTCAAAACCGGCAGCCTTCGTAACGTGAGCGATAGGGTTATGACGGTCGGCATAGTTATGACGGTTTGGAACATCAAAATTACGCATAGACTTTGTTAGGAACTGTCTAATTATGCCGACCCTATCACCTATATTATACCAAATTTAAAATTTTAGGGCGCTTGCCAAAAGGGAGGGGTAAAAACTTGTTGTCATATCACTGTAGCACTCGTTAAAAGGGGCAGTATTTTGATGTTCCGAACCACTCTCGCAGCAAGCCCAATTAGGAAGGCGGTAGTAGCCGACCGTCATGAAGGTGATCCTAGTTAATCAAAGTGTTGGAGCCCAGACGAAGCAGAGCGCATAGACGAAATTTGTTTGTAAAACCTGCAAACCTTCATAACCAGGGTCACTGTAAGGCCATCGCCCAGGTGTACGGTAGGGAGCAGGCAAGCCGAGCATGAGTCACAAGGAGAGTCGATGGAAGAGGACGATATGGTAAAGAGTAGGTATGGCAATGCCCTGAGTACAGAGACGAACCGATAAGGAGGGAAGGGCTGCAGGCCCGAGGAGCTTATAAGGAGGTGCCCGGGCTAGCCGAAGGCTAGCCTTGGCAGCTCCTGAGAGCCCCCGGGCGTGCAGCCGAGTAAGGGATAAAATATCCCTTGCAGTCACCTTCATAACCCCATTACCTACGTTATATATTATTTTTTTTTTAAATTCTTTTTATTTAAAAGTATAACCCTTTATTATAAGGCTATAAAGTTAAAAGGCTACATACCTTTTTAACCTTTTTTAAAAAAATAATTTATTGTGACGTGACAAGCTCCGTACTACTTAGCCATCGCACAAACCTGCAAAAGGTAAGCGAATGACTGGCAAGATGCAAGTCACCTGACATTTATACAGTAAAGCCGCGTTTTAACGTTATCTTGGTACACCGTTCATCTACGGTATACCGGTCAATAGCCAGGAACAGTTGATTTTACTATAAGGCGTGTAAGGCTTTACGTTTAAATTTGATACGCCGTTACGTTCAAAGCTCTCTCATACAAGAACGGTATAGCGCAAGCAATTATAGTGTTGGAAACCCTATTTTTGGAGCTAATTTGGGCGCCCAATGGAAGGTTAATTGCCCCGGAGGATTAGGAACAACCATTCTTTAACAAAATTGCTTAATTCTTAATGGAGGTTAACTGTATACATCTGCTTTATTAATCTATAGTTTAACCAACTAGTAAATGTATATCCATAGATTATTATAGGGGTGGTTTAAATTCCATCTCTACTAGGCGTAATTTAGCGCTCTATATTAACCCCTTACTCTTAAGCCTACAAACCAGCACCGCTGCTATTAATATTTATTAATTTAACACCCCTCTTGCCCTATATAATGGCGAAGTCTAAGGACCTTAAGTGCCTTCGCCACCATAGTGTTTTAGAGCGTAAGAGGTAGCAGATCCGGGTATACTGCCGTAAGAACCCTGGAAAACCTTAGAGAGACGCTGCTTGCTTTTTTATTAATTAATTTTAACGCCCTTATATAATGCGCTAGATAACAAGGAAAGCGATAATAAGGTTAAGCCATAAGTTATTAAGCTTAATAAGGCTTTAGATGTACTAGAGCGCCTTAAGCTCTATAAGGGGTAGCAAGAGGAGGGTAATAAGTGTTACGGCGCTGGTGGAAAACGGTGGATCTTGGCAGACGTGGATTACGGTAGACGCGGGTCACGTGACTTAAGGACCGTATAAAATATTGAGCGGCGCTGCTATTCTTCTTTTTTCTTTCTCTAGCTTTGGATCCTTGTTTATAGACTACTAATTATTGTGACGGTGCTAGAGCGCGTTACCTGCCAAATTCTGCCATGCTGCTGCCATATTCTGCCAACCTACGATTGGCTCGCTTACCGCTAGCGCCTTGGCGGCTGCCCCTTTATATATGTTTACTATGGTCCTTGCGACCCCCTTCTTTTCTTCTCCTTAGCTTAGTATCTTTATTAGATAGCAATCCACAAGCTTTAGTTTAGGGGCATTTGTGCAAGCCGTTACATTATATTAAGCTCTCCATACACTGCCTAGGAAGGCCTTAATAATATCCCCACATCTTAAAAGAAACTTCGTCTGCAACAACGCGTTAACGCGCTATACTCAGACACTAGAACAACTTTATACTGCCTAGAAAGGCCTTAATAATATCCCACTTTATAAGCCAGGTAGAACTAGACCTATACCCCTAGAATTAAAACCAAAGCGCACGAGACCGATAAACCCTAGGAGGCTAATAATGGCACCTAAAGCGAGCTTATCTAAAAGACCTGCCTCCACCTAAGAGGAACACGAGATCCAATTAGGATTAGAAATTGAAGATAATAACAACGTTACAGATATACGCGAATAGATTCGCGCCCTCGCGGCCAATTAGAAGGTTGATTGTCTTCAAGCCCAAAGCATATAAGAGACTCTAAAGGAGATCCTAAAAAGCCTTACTGCCTTATAAAGCAGCCTAGCCTCCCCTTTACAAAGCCTTAGTTAACCCATTTACTTAACTAAATGCGATACACTAGGAAGTATGGATATAATAATAAAGTAATTAAAATCCGTTAAGCTTCCTAACCCTTAACTACTGTCCGATGGGATAGACTCTACCTTTAAGAACTAGAGGATCTAAGTATAAGGAAAACTCCAAATTAACTATAACCATTTCCCCTCCGAAGAGGCCAAAATGCTCTACCTTTTTAGCCGAACTATGGGGGACGCCCAACGTCACCTTTAAGCTAAGTTTAAAGATGACTCTCCTATCCAATTTATATCTGTTAATAAGATGCTGCAGCACCTAGCGGCTATCTATGTTAACCTAAACAAAGTACGGGATGCTTGGTACGACTATAACCGCCTAATAATAAAGCCAAACTAACCCTTTGCCGAATTCCAGACTCAATTCTTATACCTTATAGGAGAAGGCCAGGTCCCTCTTAAAAACTACTAATTAGACTTTTATAACAAACTAATAATCAGGCTATAAGAGAAGATTATTATAACTCTAAACAACCTGCCAACCTATAAAAGACTCACAGCTTATTGCCTATTATTGGACTTAGAGCTAAAGCGGATTAACGCCCGCCTAGATCGGCAGAAGCGACCCTATAGCGATTAAAGCTTACCCGCCACCCCTACGGGAGCTGGAGTAGGAAGACCAGCCATGACTACTACTATACCAAAAGCGGTTATAACTACGCACCGGCGAGCCTTGCCTAACTAGCTATATACCACAACCTTAACTAGTACTTATTGTAATACCCCAATCAACCCTACCACAGCCACTTGCTATAACTGCGATAAGGAGGATCACTTTGCCTTATCTTGCCCAGAACTAAAGGATATTAAGGAGATAGAGAAAGGAGAAACGTCTAACGAGTTAGGAAAAGAAGAACCCTAGGGAAAGACTCCCCCCTAGGGTATTCTATTAATCTTAAAGAGATTAATCTAAGTTAGTTAATAGGTAGAAAACACTTTATAGTTCTATATACAGTATCTTAAAATAGATATAGAGTTAACTTAACTACCCTTATTAACACTAGAGTAAATGGCTTTACCTTTATAAATACTGCCTATATAATTAACGTTGCCAAGTTTCTAAATATAAAAGCTACCCTACTAGATAAGCCTGTCTAGGTAAAAGGCTATAACGGCTAAGCCAGTAAGCCAGTTACCCATATCCTAAAGTTACATATCTCCCTTAATAGACAACGTTAATATAGTATCCCCTTCTGCATCTTAGACCTAGGGTCCTACGATATAATCCTTAGCCAAAAATAGATATCCTACTTTAATATTTAGCTGAACATACAACAAAGACAGTTTGTCTAGCCAGAGGATAGGCCAAAATTACCCTCCTTTATTAGAGAAATCTGAACCGACCGCAAGACACTAGCCGCGAAGTCTAACCCTATATACTAGTAGGATGTCTGGGCCCGTGACCTAGCCTTTGCCTAAGAAGATACCTGCCGCGAAGCTAGAAAGAACTCTGTACTAATAAAGATACTCTCCTAAAGCGCTATATTTAAGGAGGACTCTACCTACGGAAGCGGGACAGATAGTGGCATAGATAATATCTAAATCGCGCAGATCTAACCAGTGTGGAAAAGAACATACTAATAAGATATAAGGGATAACCTTTAAAAGATACAATAGGAGTTAAAAGGAGTAATAATAACGCTAATACCCCAAAGGGCCCTAAGGTTACGCACGCCCCTAGTATCATATAACCCCCCTATAGTAGACATTGCCGCAATTAGCGCTATAGCATTCCACTTTAATATATACCGGAAGGACAATAAGGTCTTTACAACAAGCCTATATAAGATTAACCGGATTATTAACAAGAGGGAAGAAAAGCTAATTAAGGAAACTAATAAGGAACTAGTTAAACATCTCCTTCCTACTGTCTATACCAAGTATAAGGACGCATTCTTAAGGGCGGCTTTAGACAAGTTACCCCCTCACTAGACGTATAATTATAAGATTTAATTGGAAGCCAATAACTCGCTAGGCTATAGCCCCCTCTACTAATAATTAACGGACTAGCTAAAAGCAACAAAGTAGTACTTAATTAATAACCTTAATAAAGGGGTTATTAAGCCAAGTTAAGCCCCTTTTACTTCCCCTATCCTATTTATAAAAAAGCCTAGTGGAGGCCTTTGTTTTTGTATTAACTATTAAAAGCTAAATGCTATTACTTAAAAGGATCAGTATCCTATTCCTTTAATTAACAAAACCCTCGCACGTCTAAGCTAGGTAAAGATCTTTACTAAACTTAATATCCGCCAAGCTTTTTACTAAATTAGGATAGACCCTGTATCTAAAGATTTAACAACGTTCTATACCCGTTATAGGTCCTATAAATACAAAGTTCTTCCTTTTGGACTAACAAACGGACCGGCTACGTACTAAAGGTATATAAATAACGTTCTTTTTAATTACCTTAACGAATTCTATATAGTATACCTAGACAACATCCTTATATACTTAGATAATAAACTTAAGCACCAAGTTCATGTTAAGAAGGTCCTAGAGAGATTACGGAACGTAGGCTTATAAGTTAATATTAAGAAATATAAATTTAGGGTAAAACGTACAAAGTACCTTAGGTTTATAGTAAGTATAAATAGGATTAAAGTTAACCCTAAAAAGGTTAACGCAATCCGCAACTAGCAGCCCCCTTATACTGTAAAGGGTATCCAGTCCTTCCTAGGTTTTTATAATTTCTACCACCAATTTATCCGTAACTACGGAGTAGTAGTAACGCCTCTTATATAACTTACCCGGAAAGACACGCCTTTTGTCTTTAATAACGACTATATAGAAGCCTTTAGAGAGTTAAAAGATTGGCTTATCTCTTCTCTAATCCTTTATTACTATAACCCGGACCTTAAATTAATGTTAGAGACGGACGCTTCTAATAGAGTTATAGCGGGAATCCTATTACAGTTATATTTAGACGGCGAATGGTACCCTATTACCTTCTTCTTAAAAACAATAGACCCAGCTAAGTATAACTACAAGGTATATAATAAAGAAATGCTAGCTATTATCCAATTATTGTCCTAATGGCGCATAGAGCTTAAAGGCATAAACTCCCGGATTAAGATATATACGGATTATAAAGCCCTAGAGTACTTTATAACTATAAAGCAGCTTACCAAATAATAAGCCTATTAGGCCAAAATACTCTCTAAATTCTTCTTTACAATTATATATTATTCTGGCAAGCAAAATACTAAAGCTAATACACTAACCTAAAGGGAACAAGATATAGGACCCTAGGATAAGCTAAAGACCTAATACCAGACGCGCGCCCTCCTCTATCCTAAACAGCTTAACCCGTAAATTCTTAAAGAACTAGACTTTAAACGGAATAAGCTAGCACCCTTAGAGGGAGCAGTCTTAGATAAACTAATAGGGCTAGTTAACCGCATCCTAACTGCGAACCGCACGGCTGACTCCCTAAAGGCCCTCCGCGACTAAGCCGCGAAGGAGGACCCTAATTTAGAAATGGAAGAAGGACTACTTCTATACCAAGAACGGCTTATAGTTCCAGATATTAATAACCTATAGATAGAGTTAATCCGTAAAGCCCACTATTAAGTCTCTATAGTATACCCTAGTCGCGATAAGACCCACCAACTACTAGCGCCCTGTTACTACTGGCGAGGACTTCTATCTAATATGGATCAATTTGTTAGAAACTGCCACGCCTATAAACGCGTAAATGCCCCTAGGGATCAAACTCCTGGGTAGCTACAACCGCTACTAGTTCCAGAACGCCCTTAACAATATATTACTATAGACTTTAAGTCATTTCCGAAGGACGCCTATAGCCACGATGCAGCCTTTATAGTGGTTGACCGACTATATAAGCAATCCATCTCCCTCCCTTATTTTAAGACCACGACTGCGAAGGATATGGCCCGTCTTTACATTAATAATATCTATCGATTCTATAGCGCCCCTAAATTAATTGTCTCTGACCATGGCCCCTAGTTTATATTAGATTTCTAGAATAAACTCTACTATATCCTTAGGATTAAGATTAAGCTCTCTACTACATTCTACCCTTAGACTAATGGCCAAACCAAGATTATAAACTAGTACCTTAACCAGCAACTACGGCCCTTTATAGACTACTATTAGGACAACTGGTCGGAATTACTGCCTATAATAGACTACACGCAGCTTACACTCCCCTATAATAGTATAGGGATGTCCCCATTTAAACTGCTCTACGGGTATACACCACAAACGTCCTTTAATTGGGATAGGCCTACGGAACCCACTACGGCCCGCGAACGCCTCAGCTATAAAGAGGCCCGGGCATTTACCGAGAGAATATATAGAGCCTGGGAGACTGCTTAAACAATTATAAGAAAGGCGTAAGAAAAAAAAAAGTCTAATATAAACCAATATTATCGTAAGGAAGACTTCTAAGTAGGAGATAAGGTATGGGTATTAACAAAGAACTAGAAAACCTAGAGGCTAAGCTATAAGTTAGACCACCAAATAGCTAGCCCATATAAGACTTTTTAAAAGGTAGGACACTCTTTTAAGGTTAAGCTACCAGAGTTAATAAGGATCCACCCCATCTTCTCTCCGGACCGGCTACGAAAGGCTGCAAATAATCCACTACCTAGATAGTATAACAACCCCCTACCACTAATCCAGATTGCTAAGGACGAAGAATAGGAAGTTAAAGAAATCCTAGTAGTAAAAAAGGTCCATAATGTCTTAAAATACCGTGCAAGCTGGGTAGGCTATAATAACAACCTAGAGTGGTACCTCGCATCTAATTTTAAGTACTCCCCCTATAAGCTACGGGACTTCCACCTAGCCTACCCTAACCTCCCTAGACCACCACGTAAATTAGACAACTGGATTAAATGCTAGGAAGAAGGGTTAGATAATTACGACAATTTAGACAATAATAGGGAGCTTAGACAACGCCTAAGGACAGGCTTTTTTAGGAGGGGGGGGTAATATAACGGTGCTAGAGCGCGTTACCTGCCAAATTCTGCCATACTGCTGCCATATTCTGCCAACCTACGATTGGCTCGCTTACCGCTAGCGCCTTGGCGGCTGCCCCTTTATATATGTTTACTATGGTCCTTGCGACCCCCTTCTTTTCTTCTTCTTAGCTTAGTATCTTTATTAGATAGCAATCCACAAGCTTCGGTTCAGGGGCATTTATACGAGCCGTCACAATTATATAGGCTTGCGCATCCCTCTTGCTGTGCTCGTGCCTTAATTAACTAAGTTACTAATATTATCCAAAGCTTATCTACTCTTCTTCCTAAGAAGGAACTTAAATATATCTATTTATAAGACCATGAATAGGATAAGGATATAGAATAGGACCCTAAGGACATTACTAGGACTATAAGGATAGGATAGACCTAAGAACTAAAAGAATATAAATAGAACGCGAAACCTAAGAATAGGACACGTATGGACTAAAACCCCTAGAAAATAAATAAATACCAAAAATTACCTAATACCCCTACTACTATGCCAAGAAATACAGTAGCTGGTAAAGCCGCTATAGGACCTGTAAATACCTTTAATAGTGAAATAGTTGCCATTTTAACCCCCTAGGAAGAGCTTGCAGCAGCTAATACTGAAATTAAATAGCTTTAAGAGCTGCTTAAAACTAGAGATACCCCTATACCTAATAAGGAGTTATTAGATACCTAGAGACTTACTATAGTCCTTAAGGCCCTAGCCTAACGCATAGTATTAGTATTATTGTGGTCCGCGAAGGTTATAGACCCCCTATTACTTATAGACGGAACTAACCCTATGTTTAATAACTGGAAGCTTTAATTGTAGGATAAGCTTAAAGTTAATGCGGATTACTTCCCCACTACTTAAGCTAAGATGGCCTATGTCTTTGGCCGTACTGGCGGAGACATATAGATATACCTACGTCCGTAATACGCTTAGGACTTAGTAGATCCCTTCCTCTTTAGAGATAAGATAATTAACTACTTATCTTCTATCTATAAGGACCCCTTTAAGGTATAGAACGCCCGCCTTAATTATAAAGCTCTTAATATAAAGATAATGGAGACCTTTTTAGCCTTTTAGACCCGCTTTTTGCACCTAGCTGGCTAAGCCTAAATTCCCTATAAAGACCTAATGCTAGACCTCTTTGACAAGCTTACCCTAGACCTATAGCACGCCATACTGCCAGTTTTTACTACTATATAGACGCTAAAGGTACTTATGGACTACTGCCTATCTATTAACTAAGGCCTCCGTTAAATTAAGGCACGAGCTAAGCAGTATAAAGCTAGAAACTCTCTAAACTAAACTATAAGCACTATATAAACGGCCTATAATACTCTAGTATAATCTGCAACTCCTATAGCACTAGCTGTATAGCTCGCCGTTAATTTAGCAGCTAGCTGTGCAGCTAGTCCTACTGCGGGTCTAGCGTATACTTGGCCTATATATAACAACCCCTATAAATAGGCCCTTAGTAACTAAGGAGCTTACTTTTTATATAGCTAGAAAGACTACTTTGTAAAGGATTGCTAAATAAAGGCAAAAACAGGTAAGGTTCTATTGATTTAGGAGAATGGTATAGAGCTAGAAAAAGAGGAACTCTAGAGAAAGACTCCTTTCTAGGGTTAAAAGGAATTGATATATTATATATTAATCTAAGTCGGCTAGTTGGTAGAAGAAGCTGTACTATCCCTTATACTTTATTTTACAATAGATATTAAGTTTTAACCTCCGCTTTAGCTAACTCTGGAGTAAATGCCTTTGCCTTAATAGATACCTAGTGCGCTGTAAAGCTAGCTGAATTTTTAAATACGCCTTTTAAAGAACTGCCTAAACCAGTCCCTATTTGTGGGTATAATGGATAGATAGAACTACCTATTATAACTATCTTATAGATCTACCTCCGTGTTAATAGATAAAGGTAGTATAATATTCCCTTTCTTATTACAGACCTAGGAAGCCATAATATAATCTTAGAAAGAAAATGGCTAGCCTATTTAGGCTTACAGCTTAATATATAGAGTAGATGGCTTATCTGGCCCAAATCCCTACCCCTAACCCCTTCCTTTATAAAAGAAATTAGTATTATAATAGAGAACCTTATACGGCCCTAGATTAATACTATTTACCAGGCCGATACTATATATAGGGATTAGGCCTTTAAGAAAGATATACAGCTTAATCTATAATAGATTTATATACTATGCCGCCCCCAGACCACCTATATTACGCTACCTATACTAGAGATCTAGGAAATTAGTAGTGACCTAGCTGTTACGGCACTGATACAGACCCTAGTCAGGGGCTCCTCGCTTAGAGCCTTGGCCTATGTATGTAGACGTGTCCTTTCCTCGACCTTCTTCCAGTCCTCGTCTTGGAATTCTCGTTCACTGGCTACCAATAGATTCTGTTCTTTTGACTGAGCCTTCACATTATTCCAAGACCAACATCAATTCTACCTTGCATGAGCGCGCAGAAGCTTGCTAGAGGCAAGTCAAGTAGCAATACGTTCGCTGCAGCCTGGAAGAACCGACCCGACTGACCGACCGACCGACCGACCGACCGACCGACCGGAGCTATTCCTAGACGATCAAAATAAAGATATGGAAAGATACGCCTACAGCTTACGCGTAGTGCAGCACATTATGTCCGATCTTGCGTGATTATCTACGTACTACCCGAACGTGCTGACGTGCCTACGGAAGGACCGACCTGATAACGACCGTGCTGATACGCCTACGGAAGGACAATTCTTTTCGACTGATACTAAGCTACGCAAGCTGCAAAGAACGACCTCGGCTGAGACTAGGCTATAAGCCGCGATGAATGACCCCGATTGATACTGAGCTGTGCAAGCTTTGGTGAACGATAAGGAAAGACTGACGCTGGTACTGTACTGCCACTGACCGAACCAAACCCGACCGAATGATTGTGCCAATGTGCCTGCGATCTACCGACTAGCTGATAGACCGAGACCTATACTCGACCTACTATTGCCAACTAACGCTAGCACCGTACTGCCACTAAACCAGACAACGATTGTGCTGATATGCCTGCGATCTACTGACCAGCTGATAGACCGAGACCTATACTCGACCTACTATTGCCAACTGACGCTAGCACCGTACTGCTACCGAACCAGACAACGATTGTGCTGATATGCCTGCGATCTACCGACCAACTGATAGACCGAGACCTATATTCGACCTACTATCACGACTAGACGACCGTGCCGTTATGCCTGCGGTTATAAGGCCTACGGACTACCTGACGAGACAATGCCTACCCCAAATTTTTTTTTTCCTAACCTTTGTTCTTACGACCCTACCGACCCCGGGGGGCCCCCGCCGGGGGGATTTAACTAACGGCTCGGGGCGAAGCCTTTTTAAAAGCGGGGAAAGAGAGCTAGGGGATAATAGAGTTCTAGGAGGAACGACAAAGAACGAAAGGCCCCTAGCGATACGTAGTACTAGCCCGGGCCGGGCTATATAGCAGCAGAACTGCAGGACTGCATATATGTATCAACCTCCTGACGTTAGGACTGGCGCCGTACGGCCTGAATTTTTTTTCCTGACTACTTGCTGCTTTGCCTGCAGCTACCCAGTTGACCCTTACTGCTCCGCCTGCAGTAACAATTTGGAACAGATCTGATGCTAGGAAGGACAACGTGGCTTTCTTGACGGGGAGGATAACTATAAAGCCTGAGGGCAGGCTTTACTGAAGGGGGGGATGATGTTACGGCACTGATACAGACCCTAGTCAGGGGCTCCTCGCTTAGAGCCTTGGCCTATGTATGTAGACGTGTCCTTTCCTTGACCTTCTTCCAGTCCTCGTCTTGGAATTCTCGTTCACTGGCTACCAATAGATTCTGTTCTTTTGACTGAGCCTTCACACTAGCTAAGTCCCTTATAGAGAACTTAGGCCCTATATAGCTATAAAGGAAGGCTAGGAATACTGGACGCTATACTAAACTAATAGACTAGAAGAATAACTTATGGAAAATGGAATATAAGCTAAGGAAGACTATAAACCCTATTCCACAAAATATGGCCTAATAAAAGTCTGTAAAGAAACCTATATGTTACGGACAGCTTAAGTACAATGTTATGACTACTTGGAGAAGAGTCGGAGGAAGCTAGTTGGTTAATATAGGCACGATCTAGAATGGATCCGGTGGAACTATGTGATAAGGAATGGTAGCTGAGGTCACGTAGTGTGATCTGTGTGATCTGTATAATCTGTGTGATCTATAATAGAGCAGATAGAGCACACGTACCTCACAGAGCGAAGGGATTTCTTAGGCGTATAGTTGTGTATTTAAAGGACTACAGTTCCTACCTAGATAGTTCTCTCTTCGTAGTAAATCTTAGAATATAATTGGAGTTAATCTATTAGGTAACCACTCCACTAGTTATTATTATGTTGTTAAACTGTTTATACCTATATACTTAGCCTAATAATAGGACCTACTGTAGTTCTTACTATAAGGTTCCGTTACATATTTACTACCACAGTTATGGTATTAAATAAGGTCGAATAATATACCACCCAAAGCACTAGTTACGGCAATATTGACGGCAGCCACGACCTTAGGGTTAGGAGACACTAGTATAGCGGATATAGATTCTTAAATGGTTACGCAAGGTTAGTTATAAGAAATAGTTAATTATTTACAGGATAATAGTAGAATACTTAAAGAACGCATTAGTGGAATTAGAGCAGTAAAGGTTAAGTTACCTTTAATTAAATAGTTCTTAGGAGAGAAGTTAAAGCTTAAAGGGTTTCTTACATAGATCTATTTTAAGGTTATACAGGAAGGAGCGAAGTTAGCAACACCTATAGATTAGATAGCGTACGCAGGACTATTTTTAATAGGAAGAGCTCTAGAGTGGTTTAAGCCTTACCTTACAGAGATATAAGTAAATAGTATAACAACTACTAACCTAGATGTACAGTATGTATTTACAAGTTGGAACGGATTTGTAGAACGGTTAATATAAATATTTAGAGACCCTAAAGCAACTATAACAGTAGAACGAAAACTTTAGAACCTAATATAGCGCACTTTAGCAATTAAGTATATAACGCAGTTTTAGATACTAGCTATATAGGTTAAGTGGAATAATAGGGTGCTTATAGCATAGTATAAACAGGGACTTAAGGCTAAAGTCCAGGACGTAATTATCCTAATAGAAGATGCGGATACTCTAAGAGAGCTAATAGACCAGTTAATAAAGATTAATAATAGAATCTATTAAAGGGAACAAGCTAAGAAAGGGCAAGATAGAGTTCTATAGTTATATAAGGCGTAGAGTACGCAATAACTAACATAGAGTTAGAAACTATGGAATGGCGTAGAGCTAATAGACTTAAGTGGTACTAAAGAATCTAAGAGATGGATAAAGAAACTATAGAAACCCAGAGGTTAAGGATTTAGTAATTATAGAACCTAGGAGTAGAGGCTAAACCAGAGATCTTAGTAGTAGAAGACGTTTAGGCGGACTCCATAATAAGAAAAATGGTTTAAAGATGGGGCTTATATAAATCGTGGAAAATAGGGTTATTTTGCTAGAGACTATAGAGGTGGTTAAAGTAATTATATAGTAAAGGGAACAAGACTAGCAGACGGCGTATATATACAAAGGGATAATAGTGCACTATAAGGAATAAAAGAGTGTTTAATTAACAGTTTTATGTTTTGTTATAACAACGCATACCAAATTTATAAGGACGCTAAGTATAGCGCAAGCTATTAGCTATAAGAGCTATTGTTATCTAAGTTTAGAGGAACCAATAAACCAGCTTATAGATTAGACACTAAAGATAATAAGTTTAATATAGGCGAAGCATTTACTGATGATAAGGTAATAAAGGCAGCTTACTAGAAGCATACAGACCTTAAAGAAGTTGAAATAGAAGTAAAGACTAAAACCGTTATAGAATAGGGTTTAGTAATAGGTATTACAATACTGTTAGATACGATTTCTATCGCTTTATAAGATAAAAGGAGCAACGTTTAGAAGGAACTAAGTAAGTAGACGACTACTAGTGCTAGCTTATTACTTAATAAAGGCAAAAGGCTATAGGTCCAAAACTCTTAGGACGAGATAAGAAAGGCTCTAGACTCGCTAGGTATAATAAGGATAGCTTAAGAGCCTATAATAGATAAAAACCGATGGGAAAGAGTAGTAACTTAGTTTAGTAATAAACAAATAAGTATAGGACGCAAGTTTATAAACTAAGAGTTTGGGGAATAAGTAAGAATGTTATTAGGTAACTAAGATTTTGAGAAATAAATAAGGACTACGGTAATTCTAGGTAAATATAGTGTTTAGCCTAAAGATTAAAAAATTAATACTGTAATTAAGAAGTAAGACGACTTTAAGGATCTAGCTATAGGATATAGAGTATAAGAAACTATAGATGAGTTTAAATAAAGAATTATTATATGGCAAGAGCAAAAGCTAGATAAGAGGTTAGCTATACTAGGTTATATAAGGGATAGAGTACCTATATAAAGAATTACTAATAGGCCTAGTGCAGGGACGCCTAGAGTAAAGTGGTTAAATAAACTAGAATAAGAAGAGGATCTAGGGATTCCAACTAGGTTTAAAGAAAGATATACTAAAGGATATTATAATATAGTAATAATAAGGTACTTTCTAATAGATAAACCATACACACTAAACCAGTTATATGGAAAGTGGTATAGGCAATAAAGTAATAATAAATAGGCAGATTTTTATATATGGCTGGATAAAAAAAGTTGTCTAAGATTAACCTATTATGGAAAAACGCATGAATCACATTAAAGGAGCGTTAATTATAATGTTAAGGAACCTAGAAGAAGGATCTAGGGACTAGAAAAGTAAATAATAAGTTTTAGTACCTATAGAAGAAAGACTAACAGTTAGATTAGCTAGATAGAGATTTAAACTTAAGAGTAAAGATAAGCCAAGAGTGGACCTAAGTTACTTAGCGCATTATATACTATTATAGATAGCTTGTGTGGATAACATATGCAATATATATAGAGCACTAAAAGATAGGAACTGGAAGTACCTAGTAAGGATATATTAGGCACCAGAAGAGAAGCGGTTTAGGGATATTAAGTATATATATAGATGGCACCTAGTGGAAGTATAAAGTTAAGGAGACCTAATACTTTAACTAGGAAGATTCCTTACGGAAGAATGCCTAGATAGATAATAGTGGTGGAAGTGCCTAGAAAACACTTATCTATAGCATATAGAGGAAAAGAAATAAATTAAGTATTGGCCTAAGTAGGACTAAGTATAAACAGGATCTAGTAGCCAATAGTTAGGAAAAGGGGAGACGTATAGGACTAGAGGGAACTAGTATTAGAGCCTTAGACCCTTAAAGGAATTTAAGGATAATACCTAAATTTAAGAGTTAAGTGGTAAGATTAGCAGTTTAAAGTGTTAATAGATAGTAGAGTAATAAGGAACCACATATCACTAGCAACAGTAGAAAGGATGGGGTTACTATATAGATAAAAGGAATACCTATATCCACTTATAACAATTTTAGGAGATTAGATAGCCTATAGAGGAGGTATTATTAATCTTAAAATAGGACCTATTTAGTTAACTATTAAAGGGAGACAGGTTAGAATATCTTTTAATATCCTACTATTAGGACAGGATAAGGCGATACTAGGAATACCTTAGTTATAGGAATATAATCTAAAGGTTAATTGGGTTACAGGTTAGGTTAATATTAGAGACACTTAATAATATAAAACGCGATAGTAAACCAAGTTGGTATAATACCAAGTTGGAGCAACGTATAAAGAGACTAAGTGAGGCTTAAGTTATATACTAAAAAGATACTATAAGTATAGCAAAAAGTTATGGTTGCTAGAAAGCGAAAAGCTGTTAAAGTATATAGCATAGGACTATAAAATAGAGTTAGAAGAGGGAATAAGTCTAAAGTTTTTTCTAATCTATAAGCTTACTGAAACTGAGTTAGTGGCACTTAAGGAGTTTGTCTAGGAGAACTTATAAAAGGGATATATTAGACTGTTATAGTTATTAGTAGGATATCCAGTATTATTTATCCTAAAGAAAAACGGAAAACTTAGGATGTGTATAGACTATAAATAGTTAAATAGCATCACTAGGAAGGATAGGTATCCTTTACCCTTAATTAGCGAAATCTAAGATAGGATAGGCAACGCGTAAATCTTTACAAAGATAGATCTAAGATGGGCGTACCATTAGATTAGGATTAAGGAAGGTAATAAATAGAAGGCAGCCTTTAGGTTAAAGGAAGGACTATATAAGCTATTAGTTATGCAATTTAGGCTTATAAACACACTAGTAATATTCTAGAAGCAAATTAATAGTGTATTAGAAGAATACTTAGATGAGTTTATTATGGTATATTTTAACAACATTACCATCTACTTAGAAAGTGAGGAAGAATATAAAAAACACGTTAAATAGGTCTTAAAGAGACTATAGAAAGAACAGATGCTAGTAGCAATTAAGAAATGCAAGTTCTTTATAAGGAAAACCAATTTTATAGGATTTATTATTGAACTAGGGAAAATTAGCATAGACCTAAAGAAAGTTAAAGCTATAGTAAATTAGCAAGAACTAGAGAATGTTATATAGTTAAGGTTATTTCTAGGGTTTTATAACTACTATAGGAGGTTTATGGCACAATGGTTAAAAGGCATTAAGCCATTTATAAGGTTAACAAAGAAGGAGGAACTGTGGGTTTGAGGTAGTAAATAAAAGAAGCTGTTTTAAGAACTTAAAGAGATGTTTACCTAGGAACCAGTTCTTAAGATCTATTAACCAAGGTTAGATACGGTTGTTAAAATAGATGTATTAGACTTTGTACTAGGAGTGTGTTTACTATAAAAGCACTAGGACGCGTGGCATCCAGTAACGTACTATAGTTGGAAGATAACACTACCAGAGTTAAACTACGACATCTATAACAAGGAGTTGTTAGGCATAGTTATAGTACTTAAGGAATAGAGAGTATTCTTACAAGGTATAGAGAAACTATTTATGGTTAAGACAGATTATAAGAACCTTATAGGATTCCTAATAATAAAGGAACTCAACCAAAGACAGGTTAGATAGGCGGAAATGCTTATAGAATACCATTTTAAAATTCAGTATACTAAAGGTACAGATAATGCACAAGTAGACGCTCTAAGTAGAAAGGCTGAACTATAGAATAATAACAAACCGTTAGGAGCGTTGTTGCGGAAAGGCATAGATAGATTAATTAGGTATAATTATCCTAAGATTATAGTAACTAAAGAAAGTTAGGTCTATAAGTTACTAAAAAGTAATTAGGCGTAAAAAATCTAAGAGGCATAGGTAGAAGATCTAGACTTAGAGTAATATAAGAATAGAGAAGCTACTTATATTTTAAGGTTAATTATAGAGGAGTTTATAAAAGAGTTTTATAAAGAAATGATATAAGGGCACAACAGAGCTATAGGCTTAGTATTAAGACTTTAAGAGGAGTATATTATTTAAGGAATCTGGGGACTAGTAAGATAAGTTATAAGGGAATATCTAAATTGCTAAAGAAATAAACTAATAAGGCATAAGCCGTATAGAGGGCTATAACCTATTAAAATACTAAAAAGACTATAGGAGGTTATATTATAGGACTTTATTATTAAGTTACTAAAGTTAAGAGATCCTATTATAGGATAAGATTATAACGTAATTTTAGTAATAGTGGACAAGCTTATAAAGTGGGGATACTTTATAGCATATACTAAAGAAATATTAGCAGAAGATATTACTAGAATCTATATAAAGGAAGTATTCGTAAGATATAGAGCACTAAACAAGATTATATTGGACAGATATCCAAGATTTATAGCAGCATTTTAGGAAGTATTTTTAGCAGAATAAGGGGTTCGCGTGGCAACCTCTATAGTATATTATCCGCAGACGGATGGATAAATAGAAAGACTAAACTAGACACTAGAACAGTATTTAAGGCATTATATTAATTATATATAGAATAATTAGGTATTATTATTACCAGTTATATAGTTTACATATAATGTAATACTATAAGAAGGAATAGGGATATTACTATTTAAGGCAAACTACGGGTATAAGCTAAGAACGTCGTTATCGCTATATTAAGCAAAGAAAATGAGTAGCACAGCTAAATAAAGAATGGAGATGTTAATAAATCTTTATATAGACCTTATGGAAATAGCCAAACTAGTATAATAAAGGATAAAAAGGTACTATAATGCTAAGAGATCTGAGGGACTAGATCTTAAGGAGGGAGATTAAGTATAGCTACTATACAAAAATTTTAAGAGTTAACAACTAAGCAAAAAGTTAGATTATATTAGACTAGGACCTTTTAAAGTTAAGTAAAGGATTTTATTGGTTATATATAAGTTAAACCTACTAGCTAAAATAAAAATCTACCCTATATAGTATGTAGTAATGCTAGAGCCAGTATATAGGAATATTAAGCCACTAGTCTATAAGGCAGACATATATCGAGGGCAAGAAGAAGACAAGTAGTAAGTTTTAAAAATTATTGGTTATAAGGATGTAGATAATAAAACATAGTACAAAGTAAAGTAGATAGGCTATAGTGAGACTACCTAGGAACCACTAAGCAACCTAGAAAACGCTATAGGAAAGGTACGGGAGTATCAGAAGAAAGTAGGTTAGGTAGTATTAACAAAGAAGGATTACTAAAAAATAAGTTACCTAATGGGGACCTAAGAGGAGTAATTGCTAAGCTACTTAGAGTTATTTCCCTTATAGGAGGAGAGCTAGTTCTTTTATTACCTAGCTTAGATAGACCCTATTAAATAAGTTTCTACTTCTTAGAATAGACCTTCTTACGAACACGTTTAAGACGTTAGAGATAAGCGTAAGCTAGACGTTAAGCTTTAAGGATATATACAGACTTTTCTAAAATATGTTAAACCTTAAGCAGTACGGAGGCTAGTTTACCGTTAAGCTTCTTAGCGGTAGATTAAATATAAGACCCTATAATAGGTTACTTAGGGAACCAAAAGACTGTTAAGAGTTATAGAACGTGTATACTTAGTGTTAGAGATAGAGCGAACGTTATAGGACGATTAAATGTTTGCTTTAGTGCACTCTAAATAAGAGGAAGGTTATTAAGATAAAGGGCTTACTAATGCGATATAAACCAGCCCCTCTTTTATATAATAAGAATATAGAGACGGCATTATCTTACCTAGAAATAAGATTGTAGCAATAGTACAAGACCGGCAAGCTGTAGAAGAAGAAAAAGATGCTTTAAGTATAATAAGTAAGGATATTAACTAGACTAATTAAACGGACATTACACCTCTAGTAGATAACTTGGAGATGTTAGGAATCTTTAAGGACGAAGATAAAGAGAAGGGAGATGGTATTACAGATAGCTTAAGTACAATATTATAACTACTTAGAGAAGAGTCGGAGGAAGCTAGTTAGTTAATACAGGTATAATCCAAAATAGATCTAGTGGAACTATGTAATAAGGAATAGTAGCTAAGGTTATATGGTGTAATCTATATAATCTATATAATCTGTATAATCTGTAATAGAGTAGATAGAGTATACGTACCTTATAGAGCAAAGGGATTTCTTAGATGTATGGTTATATATTTAAAGGACTATAGTCCCTACCTAGATAGTTCTCTCTTTGTAGTAAATCTTTGTCACGGAACGCCGCCGCAGGAGCCTCTATAGGAGACTCCCTAGCGGAACCCCATGCCCTCGCGTACGCTTCGCGTACAGCTTACGTCAGCCACGCGTAGTATATCACCTTCCTACGCCTTCGATTCTTACGATCAATCGCGTAACGTCTTGTAGACTCCTCAAATACATACGTTCTATAGCCACTGCCTCCGCCCCGTGACATTACGTTGCGCCTTTTTTCTACCACCGACACCTAGCCTACGACCAATTCTACATCCCTACAATACTGCAAGCGCTGCCAGAAGTAGCGTGCCTACAAACAACCTCCGCACTATAATAGTAAGACAATATTCCTTACTAGCCACTATGTTAAGCCTAAAGAGCAACCTAGTACCCTAATCTAACCTACAACGCCAATTAATCCCAGGAGAATTCAATTTATTAATCCTAGCCTTAACCCCTAAGGGCAAGCCTAGCGGCTTAAAAGAGCCACAACTACGAGTACCCCTGAGCACCCAGTACTACCTTAAAGACGATAAAAGTTAACCAGCCTAGCAGGATGGGTATACCCCCATTAATACAGGTGGCCACAGCGACGACCTTAACGAGATAGACACCGGCGACGTCTTATCCTTTATTAATTACACAGCCACGGAAAAGCAGCTAGAAGGGCAGCTACCCATTAAGATTAAAATACGGGACGCTGAAATATTTATATAAATAGTAGCATGAGAACCTAATAAATACTACCACCTTCTATAGAACTACTACCTAAAGCTTATATAAGCTGAATTTCGTGCTACCTAGGATTATAATATTATCCAAGACTTATAAGCTAGTGAGGCACTTACTAATAACATACGCTAAGAGACTAAAGACAACCTCTGTATATCTAAGCGTAATATCCAACGATTAAAGAAAGCTAAGATTGTACTTATTGCTAAAGTTACTGAGAAGGAGGGCATAATTAAATACCTATAGTCTTAGCTTAATAAGCATATCCGTAACAATGCCAAGCACCCCTTTATTACGCACTACACTACCTAAGTCTCTACGCCCCCGGCAGCTTTACCTACTAGAGATGGCTCCTATAATAGCGACCAAACTTAAGCCATAATTGCGGGGTCTAATATATAATACCCTAACCCCCCAGTCTTCTAGGGAGACTGTAAGGAATACAGCCACTAGAAAATATAAATCTATAAAAAACTAACCTAGAGCGCCTACTTTTTTCTTAAGGAGGATACTAAGATTGGTTATATTATTAGGCGCATAAAGGGCACCCTATTTAACAGACTCTTTGCCTAATAGGAGACCAATAGCCCCTAGAAGTAGTAGTCCCACTAAAAAGTCCTTAACGACCTTAACCTAATATATTGCGACCACGACCTAGTGGCCACCAGTCGAGCTAAACTACGCGCCCTAAAAATGAGTCCCACTAAGTTATTTAATAAGTTCTATGTTAAGTTCTAGGAATATACTAGAGTTCTCTCCTAAAATAACGCTAAAGACCAGGAAGATCTCCTTAAAAAAGTCACCTATCGCCTTAGTTACGCTGCCGCTAGTTATAATTACAATAATATATATAGCATGGTGGCAGCCCTACGGAAGATTAAATAACGGCTAAATTAGATCTCTACTGCTAACCCTTACCCAAAGGCTCTAATATAAAAGCCCTCTGGGCCAACCATACCTACATATACTAGGTCACCGACGCCTACTACTAATACTATTACCGGAGCTAATATTAACCTCTCTATACCAACCTTCCCACGTAAACTCCTAGACGGAGAGCATAAGCTACTTTAGAAGCTAAGGCGCTGCTATAGATACTATTAAGAAGGCTATTATTACGAAAACCCAAACTGCCTAATAGCTAGATTTGGTAATCGCCGCCTAACACCTAACTTTATACCTTGAATACTGAATACCTTACTACGCACCGTTACCGTACAAGATAAAGAAGCGGCAGCAGCGGCAGTAGTAGGAAATGCTTAGTCCTAGCCCTAAGTTGCGAACTGGGACACCCTAATAATAGAGGGATCTATATATCGGCCTACTTAATAGATAACTTAGTAAGAATAGATAGACAGAAATAGATAGTTTTACCTATAAAAGAAACAACTGCTAAAAAACAATATAAAGACCGTTCTATAATTAACTGCGGAGCTACTAATAAATTTATAGATACCTAATTTGTGCGTAAATATAACCTACTAACTTTACCCCTTACTAAAGCCCGCGCCCTACAACTCGCTAACAGTAGTTGTACTGCACAAAAGATTACTTATATGGCACAACTCCACCTAGATATAAACGGACACCAAGAAGAGCTTTAGGCCTATATTATACCACTTACCAATTACCCTATTATCCTTGGAATGAACTGGCTTAAGCAGTACAACCCCATTATTAACTAGAAGAAAAGAGAAGTGACCTTTAACTCCAACTACTGCAGAGAGACCTACCTAGGGTATAGCCTAGCTGTCTCTACCTACTTCCTAGGATATTAACCCAAAGAACCTCTGATTACACTACCTACGACCAACTATTACTATGTTAGTGCCGCAGCCTTCTATTATATAGCACGAAGGAAGAGCTGGGTTGTTATAGCAGCCTCCCACTTACGGCTATATGAACTTAATAAAGAATAGGATCACGTCCTCTATAGTAATAGAATAGACCTAGTGGACCTCCTAGAGGACGACACGCCTATAAAACTTAATAAACTCTCAACCTCGGACTTTAAGAAGTTTATAAAGCTTAAAAAGGGACTTACTAATAAGGAACTCCGCAAGCTCTTCCCTAAGAAGTACCACGATTTTATCAATATGTGCTTATAAAAGGGCGTAGATATACTCCCTCCACATTAACCTAATAACTATGCCATTAACATTAAATAAGGAAAAATACTACCTTATAAGAGACCCTACCTAATGTTAAAAGACGAACTTCTAGTTGTAAAAAAGTATATCGACGAGCACCTTAACAAAGGGTTTATTCGTCCTAGCATATTACTAGCAGCCGCCCCTATTCTTTTTGTTAAGAAGCTAGGAGGAGGTATCTAATTCTATATTAACTATAGAGGACTTAACGCCATTATAATTAAGAACCGATACCTAGTACCGCTTATACATAAGACCCTTAAGTGGCTTAGTTAAGCCAAAATCTATACTAAGCTTAATATTATCGCCGCCTTTAACTATCTCTGAATATAGGAAGGTAACGAATGGAAAACCGCATTTACATCGCGCTTCGGCCAATTTGAATATACCGTTATACCCTTTAGCGTATACAACGGCCCAGGCACCTTCTAAAGCTATATTAATAACGCCTTATGGGACTACCTTAATAACTTCTGCTCGGCGTACCTAGATAATATACTTATTTATAGCAACAACCCTTCTAAGTATACTGAGCACGTTTGAAAGGTTTTATAGCGCCTTAGGGAAGCAGGACTCTATATTAATCTAAAAAAGTGCGAATTCTTAGTCACAGAAGTAAAATACCTTAGACTAATTATTACTATTAAGGGTGTCCGTATAGACCCTAAAAAGGTACGTATAATTACTAAATAGTAAGCCCCTAGCTGTATTAAGGACGTATAAGCCTTCCTTAGTTTCGCCAACTTCTATTAGAAATTTATATATAACTTCTTAGGCGTAGTAGCACTATTTACAGCAATAATGCGAACGAAGGGCCTTTCTATAAAAGGAAGAAAAGCGCACCTATGCTTTACCTAGACGCCTAACTGCAAGAAGGCGTTCTAAGACCTTAAAAATGCCTTTACTAAAGCACCTATCCTAGCTTACTTTACACCAGGATAACAACTCTATCTTAAAACCAACTCCTTAGACCATGTTAACGCAGGCGTCCTCTCCTAGATGGGTAATAACGGTCTTCTCTACCTAGTTGCATTCTACTCATCTAAGCTTATACTATAAGAGTGTAACTATGAGATCTATAACAAAGAACTCCTTGCAATTATATAAGCGTTTAAAGAATTCTAACTGGAACTTTCCTTAGTAGAACCTAACTAGCCAACTAAAGTCCTTACGGATTATCGCAACCTTAAGTACTTTATAACCACAAAGTAACTAAACTAACGCTAAGTACGCTGGAACGAGTTCCTCTCTAGTTTTAACTTTAAAATCGTATATAGGCCGGGAGTATAAGGCACAAAACCTAATAGCCTAACATGCCGCTCGCAAGACTTTCCTTAGTTAGAGAATAACCCCTGTAATTAGTTCCAACAGTAGATAATTCTAAAAGTAAGGAACCTAGCCCCTAGCATACTACCTATAACAGAACCATCCGCACCTTAGCTTTACGCTATGGACTTAAAGCCGCCCCCTAAAATTGACGAGCTTATTACTACTGTATATAACATCTCTATTAACCCGCTATTACACTAACTTATTACCGCAAAAACTGCTAGTGTTCGCAAGCCACCTATTAGCCTCTAAAACTTAGGCCAAATCAATATAGTAGCCTTAGAAGTAAAGGAGAACAGACTCTACTATAGAGGCTGTCTATTTATCCCTAATTTAGAAGACCTATAACAGCAACTAATCTAGATGGCCTATAACCTTTGGTCAAGCGGTTACCTAGGCAAAGAAGGAACTTATAAACTCCTTAGCCGATACTACTTCTGGCCTAAGATAATAGACTTAGTTAAACGCTTTATAAGCGCCTGCTACGGTTGTAAGCGCGCTAAGGCCTTTCGCACTAAGTACTAAGGACTACTATACCCACTACCAATCCCTATATGGCGGTGGGCAGATATAGCTATAGACTTTATTACTGACCTGCTACCCTGTAAACGGCACGGTTATACCTATAAGAACATCCTAATAATAATATACCGACTTATAAAGGAATATTACTACGTCCTAACCAAAGGCATAGCCGTTAACGATGTTGCAGATACTTTTCTTTGTGAAGTCTACTAACTATATAGAATACCTGACTCCATTACATCTAACTAGGGCACGCAATTTAACTCTAACCTATGGAGACGGATCTATTAACGTCTTAGTATCTCTGTTAAGATGTCTACATCCTTCCACTATAAGACTGTGGGACAGCCAGAAAACACCAACGCCAGTATAAAGGCGTACTTATAACAGGTTGTTGCCTACGGCTAGGACAACTGGGTAAATTACCTCCTACTAGGCGAGTTTACAGCCAATAATCATGTCTTAGCCACTATAGGACTTACTCTGTTTTTTATAAACAAGGGTTATTACCCCTAATCCGGCATAGAGCCACCAGAACCTATTAATAAGAAACTGCTATATAGAAAACACCTTAAGATGCTACTTACCAACCAGCATGCAGACCATATAAAAAATCTACTTAACTACTATAGGGGAGAAATGGCCTGGGCTTAAGCAAAGCAGGCCTACTTCGCCAACCGTCATAGAACGCCACCACCGGAGATACGTGTTGGCGACTAGGTATAGCTAGATGCACGCAATATCTCTACATAGAGGCCTATAAAGTCACTTAATTATAAGAATCTCGGCCCCTATTAGATTAAACGAGTTATTAATAGGGGAGCCGTATATAAGCTAGAGCTCCCGCCTGCCCTAGCCACCTATAGGATATAGCCTGTATTTTACCTATAGCTACTACACCTTTACCAGCCTAACCCCTTACTAGAACAGATATAGCCTAAACCCCCACTAGTACTAATCTGAGATAAGAATAAAGATGAGAGCTATAAGGAGTGGACTATTAAACAAATTATTAACTCTAAATACTTTAGCAAAGGCAGAGGACGGCGGCTCTACTATAGAGCTATCTACATAGGATTTAACATAGATTAGCCAGAATAGTAACTATAGGAAGACTTTAAAAATGCAAAGGACCTAATTAGTGACTTTTACTACGCGAACCTACAGAAACCGGGCTTAAGTAGAGATTTTATGCCTAATCCTCTATAGGAACCCTTATAGAGTTTAACCGTTGTACCTACCACATAAGGGCAAATTGCCGTTAGATTGCCGTAGATTGCTATTACGTGACCGGAAAATCGTTAAGGTGTCTAGGAATTTTAACCGGCGGTTAAAGTTCTCTAATTAGTTAAATTCTTAGGTGCCAAGCCTTATTACGTAATATCGCCGCGACTGTAAAGATATTAGTTTAGCTTACCGCCTTCCACCAAGTATAACGGAACCTTGTAGCAGGAACTACGGTGGGTCCTATTATTGGGCTGGGTATATAGGTAAGAACAAAACAACAACATAATAATAACTGGTGGAGTAGTTACCCAATAGATTAACTCTAATTGTATTCTAAGATTCACTACAAGAAGAGAACTATTTATAGTAGGGACTAAGGTCCTTTAAATATATAACCATACTCCTAAGAAATCCTCTCTTGTATGTAAGGTACGTGTTATACGTGTTATATATAGATGTATACTGCGTATACATCGTATACTGCGTATAATATTATATAACTCGCTTACCATTCCTCATTATATAGTTCTACTAGATCTATCCTAGACTGTGCTTATATTAACTAACTAGCTTCTTCTTGGATAGTAACCGTCCAGGCGTGGACGGTCGGGGCGCCAAGCCCGAAACGGCCTAGCATACGCGAGGTCTTGGCGCCTAAGATAACTTCACTCTTAATTAACTACGTCGACCTTTAACACCCTATTGCTTAATTAATAAGCGAGTATCCAGTAAGCTAGAGCTTTATATTAGCTATATACGTTATATGCTAACTTATATACTAGATTTTCAATCCAACTGCTCTTATAGAGCATCCAACATGCCTCCCAGGTAAGTGATTTTTCAAGTTATATAATTTTTATGTATTTTCAGAAAAAAAAGGCCTCTGGAACTATATTTTTAAATTTATAGAGATCTATTTTTTCTTTTCTTAGTTTTATATTATACCGCTTACCAGTTTCTTAGTTATTTTAACATATTAGCTTTAAATTAACGATTTAAAATTTTAAAATTTTTTAGAAAATTCGGTTCTCGGTTTTATATTATACCGCTTACTAATTTCTCGCTTATTCTGATATATTGGCTTTAAATTAACGTTTTAAATTTTTAAAACTTTTTAGGAAATTTGTTTCTCAGTTTTCTACCCTAGTAATTACTTAATTATTGGATTTTCTAACATCCTAGGCTTTCTTTCTCGCTAGGAAGAATTATTTAATATATAGCCTATTGCTTTATTTACTAATATTTTTTCTCTTTATTTTTTATTTTTTCTTATTTTTTCCGAGAATTATTTTAAATTTTGGGTATTAGATCTGCCAGTGCTGCTATAATTACTGCTGCCGAAAAGGCAGCATATAAAAAAAGATGGTTGTTAGGAAAGCCCTTAAAGGTATATTTTTTTCTTAGTAGCTCTAAGAATATGCTAATTCTATTTAGAAGCAATAAGACAAAGATCTTAAGGAGAAGTTAAGGTAAGAAATATTATATTTTTTCTTAGTTTTTCTAACATTTTAGGGCTGGCTTCTGGGGGCATAAAGACGTAGATCCTAGATACAACACCTACTATATTTAAAATATAGTAAGTTTTTCTCTATTTTTTAGATAAAAAATAACTAATTTAATATTTTTTAGCGTATGCCTAAAAAGGCGATTAATGGTACTAAGGAACGTAATATACTTCCTTATAGCTATAACTACAAAGTATATTGTTAAAAATTCTAATAATAGTAATATAATTTCTTACTTTACCTAGGAATCTATTCTGGAGCTCTAGTGCATAAAGAAAGGGCTTTAGGAGGTAAGAAATCTAGTTTATTTCTTATATATTTTAATAAAACTAACTGTTTTTAGGGAAATTCTAACCTTAATAAAAATAAGAGAATGCCTAAGGCCTTTAGTAGACATAGATCTTGCCTTCTTTTCTTTTTTAAGATTCTTTTTAGTACTTTCTTAGTTAATAAGGTATTCAATTCTCGTTTTTTTTAATATTTTTTATTTTTTAAGTAAAATTAACTAACTTCTCGGATTTTCTGATAAGATGCTTAACATTAATAGTGTACGCGTTGCTGCCTTAAAGAAGGTTTTAAATTAAGTCTAAGGGTGGTCTTTAACTAGGTACGTAAAATAGCTTATTTTTTTTAGAATTTACTAATAAATCTTGCTAGCTTTTTATGAACTTCCAGAAGATTCTAATTCCGATTAGTGGCTGGATATTCTCGGTTTTACCAAGAATATAGGGTTTTTTTGTTATTTTGCTTAATTATATATTACCTTGGTTTATTTAAGGAGAATGTCTTAGATTTTCTAAGATTTCTAGAGAATTTTCCTATATAATCTCTAAAATAGAGTTTCTTTCTTTGGCGTTGGAGGTTATTGAGAATTTTAATACCCCCTTTTATTTTCTTGGATATTCCAATAAACCTCTCTAGTTTATGGCACTTATATAGGATTATAGTGCCTAAGTAGTCTCTTAAAATTTAGAGAATTACTTAATAAAAAGTCTTAAATTTCTTTAACTAAAACTATTTATATAAAGCTATAATATGTTAAAATATTAAAATTCTACTAAATACCTAATTATATGTAAGTATTATTATATAGTATTATATAGTATTAGAATATTATTAACGTAGTATAAATCTTTATTTTTAGATAAAAAAGGCTTTATATTAATAT
>Ga0307507_10003687_pt1 | contig 28938 bp, 3 predicted proteins | sample 7_EM_MG_FD_207223 | JGI IMG/M metagenome (GOLD analysis project Ga0307507, IMG submission 207223) | Populus trichocarpa ectomycorrhiza microbial communities from riparian zone in the Pacific Northwest, United States - 7_EM | ecosystem: Host-associated > Plants > Roots > Unclassified | place... | reverse complement strand
TCTTAGGAGTATAGTTATGTATTTAAAGGACCTTAGTCCCTACCGTAGATAGTTCTCTCCTTGTAGTAAATCTTAGAATACAATTGGAGTTAATCTATTAGGCAACCACTCCACCAGTTATTATTACGTTGTTGTTTTGTTCTTACCTATATACCCAGCCCAATAATAGAACCCACCGTAGTTCCTGCTACAAGGTTCTGTTATATAAAAACTACCCCGCCAGTACTGGGAATTTAAAGATATATTCTCTAAGGCAGTATTTAATATACTCCTACCTTACCAACTATATAACTATAAGATTAAGATTGAGCCAGATAAAGAAAATACCCTTAGCTATAGCCCCCTCTGCTAGCAATCTACTAATAAATTATAGGCTATTAAGTAGTACCTTATTAACAACCTTAAAAAGGGCTTTATTAAGCCTAGCTAAGTCCCCTTTACCGCACCTATTCTCTTTATAAAAAAGCCTAATAGCAGACTCTGTTTCTGCATTAACTACTATAAGCTAAACTATATAACCTACAAAGACTAATATCCACTGCCCTTATTTAAGGAAACACTAGCCCATATAAGTAGGGCTAAGATTTTTATAAAGCTTAATATCCGCTAGGCCTTTTACTAAATTAGAATGGACCCTAAATCTAAGAATCTTACTATATTTTAGACCTGCTACGGATTATATAAATATAAAGTACTACCTTTTAGACTAACTAATGGACTAGCTATATACTAACAGTATATAAATAACGTACTCTTTAACTACCTTAATGACTTCTACATAGCCTACCTAGATAATATTATAATTTACTCTAAGAATGAACTAGAATATAAGGAGCATGTCTATAAAGTCCTATAATAGCTCCACGAAGCGGATCTCTAGGCTAATATTAGGAAGTTAGAATTTAGTGTTAAGCGTACTAATTATCTAGGGTTTATTATTAGTATAAACGGAATTAAGGCAGACTTGGAAAAAATGGCTATAATTAATTAGTGGGAACCCCTAAGGACCGTAAAGGGGGTGTAGTTATTCCTAGGTTTCTATAACTTCTACTAACACTTTATTAAAGACTATAGCAAGACTGCTTGGCCTCTTAATTACCTTACTAAAAAGAACCAACCTTTCTATTTTAATGCTGTATATAAAAGGGCCTTTAACGAACTTAAAAAGCGGCTGGTCTCTACTCTGCTACTAGCCTATTTCCACCCAGAACGGCCCTTAATATTAGAAATAAATGCTTTAGATAGTATAATAGCTACCATCTATTTCTAGAAACAGCTAGATAGAAAATGGCACCCCATTATATACTATTTAAAGACTATAATAAACGCTAGGCTAAACTACTATATCCATAATAAAGAGACGCTGGCTATTATTTCTAGCCTTTAGCACTGGTGTATATAGCTAGAAGGGACCCCTAAACCTATTTGGGTAGTTTTAGACCATAAGGCCTTAGAATACTTTATAATAACTAAAGCCCTTACGGCCCGGCAGGTACACTAGGCGGATACCCTATCTTAGTTCCACTTCCAAATTATATATAGGCTAGGCGCTACTAACTATGCGGACGCTTTTATAAGGCGTAAATAGGATATAAATAACTAGATAGCCGTGAAGATCTTGTTATAGACTTAGACACTACTATAACTAGAGTATCTTAACCCCCGGATATAGGCAAAACTAAACATAAACTCTTTGGACACTAAGATATGTCCTATTAACTCCATAGAACTTAACCTTATTAATAAACTACTGTAGGCAAACCGTATAGCCCCCTCTCTATAGGAGTACCGTAAAAAGATAAAGAACATTAACAGCCCATAGTCCCTTAAAAATGGATTACTTAAGCACTAGACACGGCTAGTAGTAGCAAAAGAGCAAAACTTATAAACTTAGCTTATTGCTAAAGCGCATACTTAGATTTCTATGGCCTATTCTAGAAAAAACAAGACCTATAAGATTATCAGCAACCGTTATTACCGGCCTAAAATAGTTGTAAATATTAATTACTATATACAGAACTGTGACAACTGCCGTAGGTCTATAATTCTATAAGATAAGACCCTAGGACTATTAAAACCACTCCTAATACTAGAGCGCCCCTAATAGTATATCTTTATAGATTTCTATAAGCTATCTATAGACCGTAACAGATATAATATGGCTATAGTTATAGTTAACCGCTTTAGCAAGCGCCCGTTCTTAATCCCTTATTATAAAAATATTAATGCAAAAGAGGCCGCCTAACTATATATCCACTATATCTACCAAATTTACAGACTACTAGATACTATTATATCTGACCACAGCCTATAGTTTATATTAGCTTTCTGGAATAAGTTTACCTAGATCCTAGGCATTAAGCTAAAGCTTTGTATAGTATACTACCTCTAGATAGACAGCTAGATAAAGATTATAAACTAGTATTTAGACCAGAGACTCCAACCCTTTATTAACTACTTTTAGGACAATTAGGCCGAACTACTACCTCTAATAAACTACGCCTAGGCCACCCTACCCCATAACTCTATAGGATTTACACCTATTTGGCTAGAAATGGGGTATTTACCCTATATAAGCTTTAACTAGGAAAGAACAAGGGGGCTATAGACTATACGCAAAAAACTATCTTATAAGGAAGCCTAGCATTACGCTAAACATTTAAAAGAAGCCTAGAAAGTAGCCTATATAAACCTAGAAAAGGCCTAGAAATTAATAGAATAGTAGGCAAATAAGCATAGATATAAGCCTAACTTTACTATAGGCAATAAGGTTTAGGTTATAATAAAAAACTAGAAAATAAAGCGGCCTAGCTATAAGCTAGACTATTAGATAGCAGGACTATATAAAGTTTTTAAAAAGAGAGGCAACTTATATAAAGTAAAGCTCCCGGATTTGATTAAGGTCCACCCTAAATTCTTACTAGATAAGCTATGGAAAGCTATAAATAACCTATTACCTAAATAAAAGAATAAACCGCCCCTACTAATTTAAGTTAATGGTAATAATAAATAGGAAATTAAAGAAATACTGGCCTATAAACTTATATAAGGAATACTAAAGTACTATATAAGTTAGAAAGGATATAATCTAGACCCTACCTAGTACCCCGTATAGAATTTTATAGGTAGCCCCTATAAGTTATCGTTATAAGACACCTCTGTGACACCTTATACACGTTTACCTATTTCTACTGACGCAACAAGAAGAGACTAACCACGAGACGGCAACCCGATGGCAATTTGCTAGCAATCTATAGCAATCTAACGGCAATCTGCCGCATTCTGCTATATTCTGCCAAAGTCTACTAAATTCTGCCAAGTTCTGCTAGGACCGCTCCTTAAATCCTATTCTGCTTTATACACATATTAACTAAGCAACTAAACTAATAATATATACCCTTTTTTCCTATTTCCTTACCTTCTCTCCTTACACAACGTCTTAACTTTATTATATAGTTTATATATAGCTTAATAATATCTACTTTGCTATATATTATTATCGCTTATACTCACTTTGTAACACTACATTACGTAAAACTATATACTCCGTCCTGCCCTAACTAACATATAGAATAACCTAGAAACCCCCTTATCTATAAATAACCTACGCAACCTATTTACTAAACAAATAAGAAGTCTTTAAGAGGCTTTTATGGATGCTTTTACCTAATAAGAAACTTAGTATTACAAGACAATCTAATCCCTAAGAAAGGAAGTTAAAGAGATTTATTATAACCTATAGCCTACTATACCATCGCCCCTACCTGTCCCTACTACTATTAACCCACAAACACTAGATAAGAAGAACGTATCTAAAATTAACTCCTCAACCCCAAATTCGCCAGTTAATGCCCCTAAAAAAAGTTATCTAAATATCTCCCTAATCCTCCCGCCTATTCTAGTAAGAGGAGTAAGCTATACTCTTTCCTTAACCAACTTTAAAACAAGTTAAGCGGCAATATCAACCGCTACCCTACCCCTAATAGTTAGCTTTATTACGCTATAAGCCGCCTAAAAGGAGATGCCATAGATACTGTATACTCGTTCCAACTAAGTATAGTAGAGAAACTAGTTACTATACTAGAAGCATCTTATAGCGACCCTAACTAAGTCGCCATATTATAAAGGAAACTAAATAAGATAATATAGGGTTCCAAGAACTTCCTATTATACTTTACCAAATTCCACCACTATACTAAGGAGACTAGATAAAACGAACCCGCCTTAATTAATTACCTAGTAGAGTCTCTAAACCCTAAATTAAAAGCATCTCTTATAGGAGTTAAACTGCTAGGTACTGTTACTACCTGCGCCAATATTATTAATAGCCTATATAACGACTTACTATACCTTAATACTCTGCCCCCTAGCCGCCTAAGACCTGCAAAAACTTAGACGCTATAGATATTAATACTGGAACCCTTTCCTATGCCCTAAAAGGATCTACTAAATAAGAGCGACGTATTAAATACGGCCTCTATTTTAAGTGCGGAATCAACGCTTATATCTCTAGCTACTACTCCATCCCTTTCCAAAAGAATTTACAAACGGTTAATATTAGTAGCCGTTTACCACACTAATTTTCTAATTACCGTCCCCGATCTTTACCTGGTTCTAGCCCCATATCTAGTAAGCACCACTTATAAGGATAAAGTTATAACTAATATTCTATAGGAACCCCTTCCTACTTACCACTAAATAGTGCATTTTAGAGTTAAGTTGCTTTCCAGGACAGCTATACTACACGATCTTATTAAATGCATTAAATATTATAAACCCTAACTCTTAGGATTATAGTATAACCATTAACTGCTGTCTTTAGTAGAAAGGTTAATAGGCTAATACTTAAGTCCTAATTAATATAGGAGCTAGCGGCATAGGATTTATTAATAAGATCTTCGCGTAAGATAATAGGCTTACCTTAATACCCCTTAACTAGCATATTAACGTATTTAGATTTAATGGCAAACACACTATCTTAGGCTATATTACTTATATAGCGGCCCTAAGACTCTAATACCTAAACCATAAAGAACTAATTAGGCTTTACGTTACCACCCTAAGTTACTTAGTAATTCTTAGACAATCCTAGATAAAGCTATATAAGGTAACCATTAATTAGGAGAACCTTAAGCTTCTATTTACTGCTTCCTATTATAAACAGAAGTGCCTTACAACTTACTACTTAGACTTAGAACTAGAATCCAAAAAATCTACCAGAATCCACTAGTCTGAAATTTCTACCAATATCCACCCTATACCTAAGCAGTCCACCCAATTCCACCAACCCGAGAATTCCACTGAATTCTACTAACATGAGATTTCTACCGACGTCCACCAAGAACCTAAAAATAATATATAACTATACAAACTAACTCTAACTGCTACATCCTAAACTAAGCAGAAGCTCAAGCTTAATATATAAAAGTACCAGAAGAACTAGTATTCTACTATAAAAAGGATACTTAAAGAACCCAAACCTAAATCTAATACCAACTCCATACCCAATACTAAACCTAAAACTATATAAGAAACTAAGGATAACCTAAGCTTGCTTAATACCTTAGATATCTATATAATTAGAGCTACCCTATTAGTATAACTTATCAGGAAACCTAAACATACAATCTTCGCCGTTATAATAGCTGATATTAAAAAGGCCCTAGCACTAAAGAAGTACACTAACCCTGCTATAAAAGTACCGGTATGCCACTATAAGCACCTAGAGGTATTCTTATGAAAGAAAGCCGACAAGTTAGCAGAATACTAACCATATAACCATAAGATCGTACTTAAAGAAGGAAAACAGCTAGGATTTAGACCCCTATACGGAATATCCTAAAATAAACTTAAAGTACTATAAAAGCACTTAGACGAGTACCTAAGTAAAGGGCTTATTAGAGTAAGCTCTTTACCTATAGCTGTATTTATAATCTTTATTAAGAAACCTAGTGGCAGTCTGCGCTTCTATATAGACTACTAAGCTCTTAACGCTATTACCATTAAGAATTAGTACCCACTCCTGTTAATTTAAAAGATACTAAACTAATTAAGTAAGGCTTGCTACTATACAAAACTCAACCTTATCTACGCATTTAACCGCCTCTATATCGCAAAAGGAAATAAATAGCTTACTGCATTCCATACTAGATATAGACTATTTAAATACTTAATAACGCCATTTGGCCTTATAAATGCCCTAAGTTTATTCCAACACTTTATAAATAACACCCTATAACCTTATCTGGACGTTTTCTATACTGCTTATATTAATAATATCCTAGTATATAGCAATAACCTAACTAAATATAAGAAACATGTTAACCTTGTCCTAAAAGCCCTATATAGAACTGGCCTATAATTAAATATAAATAAATGCGAGTTCTATAAAATAGAAGTCCTATACCTTGGACTTATTATTTCTATAAATAGTATACAAATAGACCTAAAGAAGATTAAAGTAATTATAAACTGGCAAGAACCTAAGAACGTTAAGGACGTAAGAGCCTTTATAGGATTTGCTAACTTCTACTAATGGTTTATTAACAACTTCTCCGTCCTAGTTTTACCCCTTATAGCTTTAACCCAAAAGAATAAAGCCTTTATCTTTAATAAGGAATATAAGAAGGCCTTTGCCTATCTAAAAGTCATATTCACTACCACACCTATACTTTAACACTTTAACACTTTAACCTAAACCAAAAGAGTATTATAGAAGCTGATTTATCCAACTACGTCACTGGAGGTATTCTGTCTTAGTATAATAAGAAAGGAGTACTATACCCTATAGCATACTTCTTAAAACAACTAAGCCCAGCTAAATATAACTACGAGATCTATAATAAGGAATTATTAGCTATTATTAGGTGTTTTAAATAATGGCAACCCAAACTAAAAGGCGCCGGATTTCTAATTAAGGTCCTTAGCAACTATAAGAATTTATAGTACTTTACAACTATAAAACAGCTAAGTTATTATTAAGCCTATTAGTTAGAATATCTATTTTGTTTCCAATTCTCAATTATATACCGCCTAGGCGTTTAAGGTTAAAAACCTAATACCTTAACCTAATGTTTATAAGATATACCAGCATAAAAAGAAGCGCGTGCCTACTATAATTAAACCCTACTTTGCCCTAAGCTATTTAACCCTCCTATTAAAAACATTATAATACACGTCCTTAAAATAACCAATTAATTAATTAAATAGATAATAGTTAATAAATACCTAAATAACGAGTTTATCTAAGAAATGCTTAAGCTAATTTAAGACGGTGTTAGATGCTCTAAAAGGATTTCTTTAAGTAAATATAAAGCTTATAGAGACCGCTTATACTACTAGAACCATCTAGTTATACCTAACTACAACAAACTTAAGCTTAAGCTCCTTAAACATGCATATAATCTACTAGTAGCCGGCCACCTAGGCTAAGGAAAAACCCTAGAACTCCTCTAATAAGAGTACTATTAGCCGAATATATATAATATAATAAGAAGGTACATCTCTAGCTGCTATACTTGCCAATAAGCTAAAGTCTTACATAAGACGTATAACGGCTTTCTAAAGCCACTACCTATTCCAGACCGAAGATAGAAGGATATCTTAATTAACTTTATTGTTGAGCTCCCCGCAAGTAAAGGGTATATAAATATTATAGTAGTTATAGACTGACTATTTAAGATAAAACACTTAATCGCCTACCCTAATATATTAGCACCTGCTATTGCCTAATTATTCCTAGATTATATATAGAAACTCTATAGACTTTCTAAAATAATTATCTCTAATAAAGGTAGATAGTTTATCTCTATATTTTAGAAAAAACTAACTACCTAACTCTATATTAAAGCACTATTATCTATAGCATACTACCTAGAAATGGACGGTTAAATAGAATGTATAAATGCTATAATGGAATAGTATATTTAGATATACACGTTGTATTTATAGGACGACTAGAGAGACTGGCTTATATTCGCTAAGTTTACCATAAATAACTCCATCTTAGAAACTATAAAGGTCTCCCCATTCCTAGCCAACTATGGCTAGCACCCGCAAATAGGTTTTAAACCCTTTAGTAATATCCCTCGCCCTACTTATTATACCTTATAGGTTACAAAAGCAAATAAATTTATAAAGAAGATGGAAGAACTATAAGAGTTCCTTACTAATAAAATAATATAGGCCCAATCTATCTATAAAGCCGCAGCAAATAAGAACTAAACCCTAGCACCGGCCTACTAAATTAGCAACTTTATCTGACTAGATATAAGAAATCTAAACACAAAACAACCTACTAAGAAACTTAATTAGAAGAACGCTGGCCCTTATAAGGTTAAGAGAGTTGTCTCTCCTTATGCCTACCAACTAAAGCTCCCTAATATAGTTAAAATCTACCCTATATTCTATATATTAGTCCTCTACCCTACTGCCCCTGCATTAAACGCCCTACCTAAACAGATCTAGGACCCTCCCCTACTAGTTAAAGTAGATAGTAAGGATAAGTACCTTGTTAAAAGAGTTAATAACATTAAGTACAATAAATAAAAACACTAATATATATACCTTATAAAATAGAGAGGCTTTTATAAGCCTATGTGGGAACCCATTAACTCTATAGGACTTATATAAGCTGTAGAAGACTTTTAAACTCTACCTAGAACTACTATAGCTCTATCTCGCAGAAGCTTAAGTTTAAAGGGGGGGTACCATTATAGGACACCTCTATAACACCTTATATACGTCTACCTGTTTCCACTAACGCAATAAGAAGATATTAACAACGAGACGGCAACCTAATAGCAATTTGCTAGCAATCTATAGCAATTTAACGGCAATCTGCCGCATTCTGCCATATTCTGCCAAAGTCTACCAAATTCTGCCAAGTTTTGCTAGGACCGCTCTTTAAATCCTATTCTACTCCATATATATATTAACCAAGCAACCAAACTAATAATATATACCCTTTCTTCCCGTTTCCTTACCTTCTCTCCTTACGTAACGTTTTAACTTTATTACACAGTTTATATATATAGCTTAATAATATCTACTTTGCTATATATTATCGTCGCTTATACTCACTTCGTGACAGTTATAAAAGTTCTATAGCCGTTATCCTAATAAACCTAGACCGCTAAAGTACTTAGATAAGTGGATAGAGTGCTAGCATAGTAAAGATAACAAATTACTAGTAGAGTATAAAGATAAGAATGCCCTATAGGGGTAATACGGATATATAAAGCCTAAGGGCAGGCTTTTTTAGAAAGGGGGGGGGGGGGTAATATTACAGCACTAGTAAATTGCTGTTAGATTGCCGCAAACTGCTATTATATAATGGCAAGTTGCGGCAAGTTGCCATTATGTGACCAGAAGATTGTATATAACTTTAAGCGGTGCTTCCATTCTTCTTGTTTCCTTTCTTTAGCTTTGGATCCTTGTTTATAGACAATCCAATCGTATAGGCTTGCGCGACCTTCTTGCCGTGCTCATGCCTCGATTGACTGAGTCGCTAACAGTAGGAATGTTTTAGTAAAACACTTAACAGATAAGTTCTAACGCTTTAATTAAATTCTACCAAATTCTGCCAAGTCAATTAAATTCTGCTAAATTCCGCCAACTTAATTAAATTCTACCAAGTTCTACTCTTAATTAAATTCCACCAAATTCCACTAACGTAATAGAATTTAGTTAAAACCTATTAAAATCCGCGTGGGCTTATGCCCACGCGTCTGCTGCTAAGACCCTAAATATTTAGTTACAAGTTTCCTATATTCCTTTCCCTTCTTTATATAATGTCTTGTATTTAGCAAGAGCTATATACCCTTAGATTAGATAGAATTTATATTATTCCTTTAAATCTTCCCCAAAGCCTCTTCGCGCCCTTATATCTAGTTCTAATAACGGTCGTCTGGTTCTAGCAACGGTCCTCTACTAGCTGCCGTTCTGGTGCCTCCCTAAGCAGGGAGGATATAAGGAAGGAAGGAAAGGTAAAAACTAAGGTGGCTATATAGGGGGTATACTTGGCAGAGGCATGCGTAGAGGCGATCGGGAATATAGCGGGGACCCGACACAGAGCCTTCGTACAGAGTTTCGCGCAGAGCCTCGTGTAGAGCTTCGTGCAGAGCCTCGTGCAGAGCCTCTGTACGTAGAGCTTCGTGTAGAGCTTTGTGCAGAGCTTCGTGCAGAGCTTTAGGGGTAGTAATTTTAATATTTATTAATAAAGTATATATAAAATATAAAATATAAAATAATTAAAATAATTAAATTTATACTTTTATACTTTTATGCATGCTTACTAATATTTAAAATTATTAAAATTATAAAATTATACTTTTATATATGCTTACTAATATTAATAATTGTCACAGTACGTACGGAGGGTCAGGGTACGAGGTGACTGTATAACATTGACAAACGATATCGTGTGAGGATCTATGTACAGGAGACGAGGCAGGTATATATACGTGTTGCTCAGGGGTCAGGTCCGTGCTCATGCATACGCGTAGCCATAACAACGCGTCAGGTCAGTGCCGTGACAATAATATTTAAAATATTTAAAATATATGCTTTTATACTTTTATATATGCTTAGTAATTATATAGTTAGCACTTAATAGCTAAATGCTAAGACTTAGTTATAAATGCCATATTTAGCAGCTAAATGCTAATACTTAATTATAAATGCCGCTAAATGCTAGGAAATGCTAGGAAATGCTAAAATGGCAGAAAAGTAAAATTAAATGTTGGTAAATTTTTCCCTAATGGATACTTTATAGCGACTAAGTATAATTTAAGGACCGAGAGGAACTTTGGCGGACCTTTTTAAATAAATAAGTTTAGTAATTCCTTTAAATATATCCTTTTTTACCACATCTAAAGAATTCTCTATTTATGGCTTAAGTTCCTTATTTATCGGTTCCTAAGGGTATATAGGATTAAGTAGTATTAAGGCCTATAAGGTTATATATAGGACTTTTTGGTTTTAGAAAGGGATCGCGTTTTAGGGTATATACTAGTTTTATAAAGTTTTAAATATAAGGCGTAGTTAGCTTTAAAAAATAAGTCTGTTTATTATATTAAAGGTCCTTATTAATTTATTCACATATTATAGTAAATTTAGATAGGTCTTTTGGCAGTTCTCTATCTACTAATTAAGTTCTAATCTTATCTAAAATGGCTCGTTAAAGAGCAGTAACTTTAGCGGCTTTATTCTAACCCAGTTCTCTAATAAGGCCTAAAAATTCTAAAAAGAAGTTAATAAAGCCTCTGTTCCGTTATTATAGGGTTTTAAGTTTACTAACAGCTATATATTTGCGGCCGGCGTTATTATATATTTATTCTAATAGAGAGATAAAGATTTTAAAATTAATAAAGGTACTATTATAGAAGAATAGATCTATGGTTTATATAGCGTCTTTAAATAAAACATTCTATAGCTAACCTTGCTAGCTTTAGTAGGGTATTAGTTATAATTTATTAAAAGTTTAAAACGGAGCTTGGTTATAAAGAGATATAGATTATTTTAATTTCTATTAAACATTAGAGAATTAGGGAGCCCTTTAGATTTTGTAATAGGTATTAAATTTGTTATAAATATAGGTTAAGTTACTATTACTAGTTTAAAGTTCGCGTTAAAGAGGCTAAGCTTAGATACAATTATTTTAATTTCGTTTATAGGCGGTATTAGGGTTTCTAATATAAGTGCTTTGACGTTATAGAGCTCTTCGCGGATTACTTTCCTTAATTACTAATACTAGGCTTCTAGTGCAGCCCGCTACTAAGCTAAGGCATCTATAAAGAACTATTATATTATAGTTAACTATTCCCTAACTAGGGATATAATACTTATAGTTGTTAAAGGGGATTTATGTTTATTTACTATTTTAATAGTAGTTATTCTTAACGTAATATAATATAAGGGCGCTAAAAGGCTTTAGGGAAGATTTAAAGAAATAATATAAATTCTATCTAAATCTAAGGATATATAGCTCTTGCATAAAATAAGATATTATGTAAAGAAGAGAAAGGAATAACAAGAGAATTATATAATTAAATAGTTAGGAGTCTTAGTGGTTAATGCGTATATATATATGCGTGCGGTCTTGAACGGACTTAAGTAGAATTTAATTAATTAAGCAGAACTTAGTAGAAGTTGATTAAGCTAGCAGAATTTAGTAAAATTTGGTCAAAGCGTTCGAATTTATCTATCGAGTGTTTCACTATGTAATGGGACTAGCCTAGTTATAGTAGGAATGTCTCAGTAAAACACTTAACAGATAGAACTTGAAGCTTTGACCGAATTCTACCGAATTCTGCCAGCTTGATCGACTTCTGCCAAGTTCTGCCAGATTAATCGAATACTACTAAAGTCCGTCCGCGTGCGTACGTGCGTACGCATCGACCAAGACCCCTAAACTGTTTAATTGCAAGATTCTCTCGTTATTCCTTTCTCTTCTTTACGCAACGTCTTGTTTCTAGCAAGAGCTATATACCCTTAGATTTAGATAGAATTTATATTGTTCCTTTAAATCTTTCCCAAAGCCTCTTCGCGCCCTTATATTACGTTGCGTCTAAAATAACTACTATTGAAATGGCAAACGACCTTAAATCCCACGCGTTAACTATAAGCATTATAACCCTAGTTAGGGAACAGTTAACTATAATACAAGAAGCCTTTATAGATGCTTTAGCTTAGCAGCGGGCTGCACTAGAAGCCTAGCATTAGCGATTAATAGAAACACTCCGCGAAGAACTCCGCAACGTTAATATACTTACAATAGAGACCCTGACAGTAACACCTATAAACAAAATTAAGATAACTATATGCAAACCTAGCCCGTTAAATGCGAACCCTAAACTAGTAATAGTAGCTTAACCCATACCTATAACAAACCTAGTACCTACTATAAAATTAGAAAAGCTTCCTAACCCTCTAATGTTTAATAGAAATTAAAATAACCTACGTCCCTTTGTAACTAAGCTCCGCCTTAAACTCTTAATAAACTATAACCGATATCCTACCAAAGCTAGCAAGATTAGCTATGGGATATCTTAATTAAGTAAAAATGCTGCATAAACTATGGACCTATTCTTCCGTAACGGCACCTTTATTAATTTTAAAATCTTTATCTCTTTATTAGAACGAACGTATAATAACGCCAGCCGTAAACATACCACTGTTACTAAACTTAAAAACCTATAATAATGGAATTAAGACTTTACTAGCTTCTTTTTGGAATTTTTAGGCCTTATTAGCGAACTGGATTAGAATAAAGCCGCTAAAGTTGCTACTCTTTAATAAGCTATTTTGGATGAAATTAGAGCATAGTTAGTAAGTAGGGAACTGCTAAAGGACCTACCTAAATTTGCTATAATGTGTTAACAAATTAATAAGGACCTTTAATATAATAAATAAACTCATTCTCTAAAACCAACCACGCCTCGCGTTTAAGACTCTACGAAACTAATATATACCCTAAAGCGCGACCCTTTTCTAAAACCTACGCACGACCCTATAGACCTTAACACCACTCAATCCTACGCACCCTTAGGAACCGACGAACGAAGGACTTAAGCCACAAATAGAGAATGCTTTAGATGTGGCAGAAAAGGATATATCTAAGGAAATTGCTGAACTCACCCTTTTAAAAAAGTCCGCTATAGTTCCTCCCGGTCTTTAAATTACACCCACTCCTTAAATCGCACTCGTTTTTTAAGCCGTACTTGCTTCTTAACTTGTACTTATTCTATAAATTATACCTAGTCGTTATAAAGCATCTTATGCTTGGCTAACTCGGAAAACAAATCATCCTAGGGCTAAGTCGCGCCTTAGGATAAGAAGTGGAAGAGTATAAGTGTCTAGGCTCTTCTAGCGCTAATACACAATACGACTCCCTTAATATACTTAGCGAAATTTAAATACTTAGAAAATAGAAGGAGGTACAAATCCTTATAGACAGCGGAGCTACTAGCATGGGCTTTATTAATACGAACTACATAAAAACCTAACGCCTAAATTTAAAGAAACTTAATAAGCCCTAAGGCCTATAAGGCTTTGACAGCAAACCCTTAATATATAGCGAATTAACGCACTACACTCTTATAAAAATGCGGATAGGTAAATACCTTAAATATATTTCCCTATTTGTAACACCCTTAAAGCAATATAAGATAATACTTGGACATAGATGGCTAAAACAGCACAACCCTTTAATTAGCTAGGTTAAAGAAACACTAAAATTCCGCATAACCTATTACTAAAGTTATTGTTTAAAACACCACCTGCCCTATAAATATGTATAAGACTATTTAAATTTAATATAATATAAATTGCCCTTACTATAAACCTTAAACTAATACGACAAAACTACAACTGCTAATCGCAGTAAAGAATGCAAAGATAATATATTGAAACCCCTTGAAATTCGTATAATATAAGCTGCACCTTTTATTTTGTTAGTAAGAAAACGAGACTACAAAATCTTCGCTATAATAATAGAAGATATTAAGAAGGCGCTAGAACTAAAGTAGTATATTAACCCTTAACCTCTTATACCTAAGGAGTACCACGATCTAATTAATAAGTTTAAAAAACGATTTACAGACCAGCTGCCCCTGTATTAGGATAAACACGATTTTAAGATAGAACTTGAACCTAGTACAACACTAAAGTTTGGTCTACTATACGGTATATTACGAGAAGAACTGCTTGTAATATAATAATACCTTAATAAGCATCTAGAAAAAAGATTTATTTACCCTAGTTGATCTCTATTCGCCTTACCCATATTATTTATTAAAAAGCTAGGAGGAGGCTTAAGATTCTATATTAATTACTAAGCCCTAAATGTAATTATGATTTGAAACTAATATCTAATCCCCTTAATTTAAGAGACGCTTGACTGCCTAGCAAAGGCATAATATTTTATAAAGCATAATATAGTTGCTACCTTTAATCGAATTCGTATCTGAGAAGGAGATAAGAAGTATATAGCCTTTTATATATAATAGGGACTCTTTAAATACCTAGTAATACTATTTGGTGTAAAGAATGGTCCTAGTACGTTTTAGCAATATATTAATAATACACTCCGTAAATTCCTTAATATATTTATTACTGCGTATATTAATAATATCCTAATTTATTTATCTTTGCTTTTTAAGCATTAAAAACACGTCTAAATGGTCCTTAAACGTTTACGAGATATGGGTTTATAATGCGATATTAAGAAATACAAGTTCTATATATTTAAAGTTATATACCTAGGCCTAATTATATCCCACAACAGAATTAAAATGGACCCTAAAAAGGTTACTACAATTATAAACTGGGGAAGCCCTAGTAATGTATAAGATATTTAAGGATTTCTAGGATTTGTAAATTTCTACCACTAATTTATTAACTAGTTCTTAAAAATTGCCTAACTATTGGTAAACCTAATAAGAAAGAACGTGAAATTTAAATAGACTGCTAGATATGAATAAGCTTTTAATAACTTAAAATAACGCTTTATAACCGCTCTAATTCTTACCCACTTTGACCCTAACCTTAAATGTGTTGTTGAAATAGACTCGTCTGATTATGCCCTAGGGGGAGTGTTATCGTAATATAATAAGGACGGTAAGCTATGTCTAGTAGCCTTTCTCTCTTAAAAGCTCGCCCCTGCCGAATTGAACTATGAGATATATGATAAGGAACTACTTGCAATTATTAAATGCTTTAAACAATGGCGTCTAGAATTTAAAGGATTATTGTTTCTGATATATGTGTTAACGGACCACAAAAACCTGCAGTACTTTATAACTATAAAGTAGTTAACGCAGCGCCAAATTCATTAGGCTAAATACCTCTTATAATTTGACTTTAAGATTATATACTAACTGGGTAAACTTAATTAGAAGCCTAATACATTAATACAATAATTATAAGATTTACCTATAAACGCCTTGGATAAACGGATTATAAATTAATTATAGATCTTACTGCCCCCTAAACGCTTTAAGAAACTACGTCCTATATTCCTAGATATAGAACTTGACAGAAACGAATTAGAAATTAATAAATAGAAAATGGAAATTAATAAGCTAATAGAATACAAATACAAGAACAACGTATAAATAGTAGATATAATAAAAGCGATTTAAACAGGAAAATAATAGTATAAAGATATTATACTTGCCAAATGCGAAATTCGTAACAATTAACTATACTATTAATAGAAGATGGTAGTTCCGAATTCCAAACCCTTATAATTTAAGATACTTGAATTCGTATACGATTCCCCTATAGCAGGACATCCTAGCCGTGTAAAGACTTATAAGATTATTTAATGAGCATACTACTGGCCTATAATGCACGACTATGTATGAAAATACGTTCGAGCCTACAGAATATGCGTGCGTGGAAAGACCTCTCACGTAAAGAAGTAAGGAGTACTTTAACCGTTGCTAATTTTAATGCAAAGATGGCGAGATATCTTAATTAACTTTGTAGTTAACTTGCCTAACAGTAATAGGTTTACGAATGTTATAATAGTTGTTAACTGTTTTATAAAAATGTAATATATGATTCCTATGGACTTAATTAATGCGATATTAGTAGCTGAATGTTTTGTTAAGCATGTTTTTAAGCTATATGGACTTCCTAATTTGATAATATCTAACTGTGAAAGCCAGTTTGTTTTAGACTTCTAGCAAGCTTTATGCAAATAATTGAGTATTTAAATACAACTCTTAACTACATTTTATCTGGAGATAGATGGTTAAACTAAAATTGCGAACGCGATTATAGAATAATATCTATAAATATACTACTCCTACCTGCAAGATAACTGGGAAAAATGGCTGCCTTTAGCTGAGTTTACTGTGAATAATATAATAAATATATTAATAGGCATAACGCCGTTCTATGCAACCTACGGACAAGACCCCTAACTTGGATTTAAATCATAACCTAAAATTAACATAATAGGACCTATAATTAAACGGATTTAGTTAATTAATGCCTACAACTTCGCTGATTAAATAAAGCAGTTAACGGAACTATTATGAAGTGAATTAATATACGCTTAAACGGTATAGGAATGGCATGCAAATAAAGGACAAGCCCCCACATGGGACTTTAAGGAAGGTAATATGGTTTACTTAAATACATAAAACCTAAAGACTTAACGGCCCTTAAAGAAACTTAATTGGAAGTTTGCGGGCCTATACCAAATTAAGAAGAAATTGAGCCTATATGCTTATAAGCTCGAACTACTGACTGAGATAAAAATATATCTGACGTTTTACGTAAGCTTGCTATAACCCTTAAAAGACGAACCTATGACTCGCGAAGTGCCGCCGCCACCTCCTATAATTGTTAACAACGGTAACGGTTCTTACTTTATTAACTCGATTGACGATATATAATAGAAAACATAATTTAAACAATTTAAACTTCTTATTAAGTGGGAAGGATATAAAACACGAACCTAGGAGCTCTATAAGCAAGTTAAGACCAATACGCCTTCCCTAGTAAAAGAATTCCATAAGGACCATCCTTTGCGGCCTTCTTTGGCTGGATAGATATAATATAAAGGCAAACAACTGCCACCTAACACAAATATATAAAACACAATAGCAGGAAACTCAAAATTAAAAAGAGCTTAAAGAATACCATAACGCTTGTAACATGGTTATATAACGCATAAAATGTTAAGGAACTTTAACTAGTAGTTAAAGTTATCTAATTGGTTAGATTTGCCTTGCCAAGACCTACTATAAAGATATTAGTTCGGCTTACCGCCTTTACTAAACTAATAGCGATTTTCTATCCCGGGGATGGAAAATCTTAATTGGTTTGTTTAACGATTAAAACTAGTAAAACTCTATACCGCTACCTAACATAAAATATAACATGATAAAATTGTATTATTTTGGACCTTTGGCTAAAGGGGGGGTACTATAACGGGACTAGCCTAGTTATAGTAGGAATGTCTTAGTAAAACACTCGATAGATAAAACTTAAAGCTTTAACCAAATTCTACCGAATTCTGCCAGCTTGATCGACTTCTGCCAAGTTCTGCCAGATTAATCGAATACTACCGAAGTCCGTCCGCGTGCGTATGTGCGTACGCATCGACCAAGACCCCTGAACTGTTTAATTGTAAAATTCTCTCGTTATTCCTTTCTCTTCTTTACGCAACGTCTTGTTCCTAGCAAGAGCTATATACCCTCAGATTTAGATAGAATTTATATTGTTCCTTCGAATCTTTCCCGAAGCCTCTTCGCGCCCTTACACACCAAGACATTCCTACTGTAACTAGGCTAGTCCCGTTACACGCCCTAAATTTAAACAATCGTTACTAGAACTAGACGATGACTATTTAAATAACCAGCCAGCGAATACTACGAACGATTTAATTAATTAATTGATTGAATTAAACTAGAGCTTTAATATCGGCCCGTTACTAAATTAAATTAAGGCCTTCTAGGAAAGTACACTAGATAACTACTGTTTAAATATATAGCTGGCGAACGGCTATAGAGAACAATTCGAATTAATTAAGGCCTTTAACTGGGCCGACCCCTTCTCTAAATTAAATTAGATACTAACATAGGTAGGCAGATAGATAGGTAGGTAGGTAAGCAGGTAGGTAAATAAGTAGATAGGCACATAAATAGGTAGGTAGGCAGGCAGGCAGGTAGGTAAGTAGGTAAATAAGTAGGCAAGTAGGTAGGTAGGTTAGTAGATAGGTAGATAAAAGAGAACCATCGCCATATTATATTAAATTATCTAAAATAATATAATAGATTATATAAAGAAGTGTATATAATTTACCTTGTTAGCCTTATAAATAGCTATAAAGTAGCCTTTATTTATTATTTTAAATTTACTATTTATATAAAAGAGGTAGATAGCTCTAAATATAATTATGGTTACCAAATACGCAGATTGCGCGTAGGCTGCGCGCAGACTGCGTGTTAAAAACACACAATATAGGCTGGCCGGTCGAGTTGTCAAATGCCTCTAACTGCGCCCCAATTGCGTTAACTATTAACCATTAAGGCCGTTAATAGGGGACAATATTTTGCCGATGGAGTAATAAGGAACTATATCTTACTAGCGGTGGTAAAAAGGATGGGACTACCTTATAGACAGAAGGAGTATCTATATCTATTAGTAACAATTTTAGAAGACCAAATAGTCTATAAAGGAGGTATTATTAATCTTAAAATAGGACCTATTTAAATAACTATTAAAGGGAGACCAATTATAATGTCTTTTAATATCCTATTATTAGGACGGGATAAGGCAGTACTAGGGATACCTTAGTTATAGAAATACAATATAAAGATTAATTAGATTATAGGTTAGGTTAATATTAGGAATACTTAATATTATAAAATGCAAAAAGTAACTAAAATAATATAGTACTAAGTTGGAGTAATATATAAAGAGATTAGGCGAGAGCACTTAAAGAGTTTATCTAAGAGAATCTATAAAAAGGATATATCTAACTATTATAGTTATTAGCGGGGTATTTAGTACTGTTCGTAACAAAGAAGAACGGAAAACTTAGACTATATATTAACTATAAATAGTTAAATAGCATTACCAGAAAGAATAGATATCCTTTACCCTTAATTAGCGAAATCTAGAATAGGATTAATAATGTATAAATCTTTATAAAGATATATCTAAAATAGGCATACTATTAAATTAAGATTAAGGCAACAAATAAAAGGCAGCCTTTAGATTAAAAGAAGGACTATATAAACCATTAGTTATATAATTCGGGCTTATAAACGCACTAATAACGTTCTAAAAGCGAATTAATAGTATATTAGGAGAACGCCTTAATAAATTTATTATGGTATACCTTAACAATATTATTATCTACTTGATAGGTAAGGAAGAATATAAATAATATGTTAAATGAGTCCTAAAGAGACTATAGAAAGAAAAAAATGCTAATAGTAATTAAGAAATGCGAGTTCTTTACGCGGAAGACTAATTCTATTAGATTTATTATTAAACTGGGCAAAATTAGTATAGATCTAAAGAAGGTTAAAGCTATAATAAGCTAGTAAGAACTAGAGAACATTATATAATTAAAATTGTTTTTAGGGGTTTGTAATTACCATAGGAGGTTTATAGTATAATAGTTAAAGAATATTAAGCCGTTTATAAGGCTAATAAAGAAAGAGAAACTATAGAAATGGGGTAATAAATAAAGAAAACTGTTTAAGAAACTTAAGGAATTATTTACCTAGAATCTAATCCTTAAGACCTACTAACTAAAGCTAGAAACGGTTATAGAAATAAATATATTAGACTTTATACTAGAAGTATATTTACTATGGAAGTACTAGGGCGCATGGCATTTAATAGTATACTATAGTTAAAAGATAATACTACTAGAACTAAACTATAATATCTATAATAAGGAGCTATTAGGTATAGTTATAGCACTTAAAAACTAGAGAGCATTTTTATAAGGTATAGAAAAACTATTTATAGTTAAGATGGACTATAAGAACCTAATAGGGTTTTTAATAATAAAAGAGCTTAATTATAGATAAGTTAAATAGGTGGGAAGCTTATAGAATGCCATTTTAAGATTTAGTATACTAAGGGCATAGAAAATATAAGGGTAGACGTACTTAGTAGAAGGTTTAAACTATTAGGTGCAATATTAAAAGAAGATAAATATATATAAATTAGGTATAATTATCTAAAAATCGTAGTAACCTAAGAAAAAGAACTAAACTAAATCTATAAGATACTGGAGAGCTTTTAAATATAAAGAATTCTAAAGGTATAGTTAGAAGATTTGGATATAGAATGCTATAAAAATAGAAAAGCAACTTATGTTCTAAAAAGTATTATAGAACAATTTATTAAAGAATTTTATAAGGGAATGACTTAGGGACATAATAGAATTTAGGGTATAGTATAAAAGGTTATAAAAGAATATCTAGATTGCTAGAAAAATAAACTAATAAGGCATAAGCTATATAGAAGGCTATAACCTATTAAGATACTAAAGAGACTATAGGAGGTTATATTATAGGACTTTATTATAAAATTGCTAAAATTAAAGGATTCTATTACCGGATAGAAATATAACGTAATCCTTATAATAGTGGACAAGTTAACTAAGTAGGGCTACTTTATAGCATATATAGAAGAAATCTCAGTAGAAGATATAGCTAAAATCTATATTAAAAAAGTGTTTATAAGACATGGAGCACTAATAAAGATTATATTAGATAGAGATTTAAGATTTATAATAGTATTCTATGAAGTATTTTTAGCGAAATAAGGGGTTCGCGTAGTAACATTAATAGTATATTATCTATAAACAGACGGTTAAATAGAAAGACTAAACTAAACATTAAAGTAGTATCTATGGTATTATATTAATTATACATAGAATAATTGGGTGTTATTATTGTCGGGAATAAGGCAAGCTGCCGTCACGCCAGGCATGTTGCCGTCACGTACTAACGTGGCCCTAGCGTGGTAAGGAACCTTAAGTTCCTTACCCCTTTCCTCATTCCTATCAAAAAGAATTAATTAACAATTATTATACTATCTACGAACCATAGCTACGTGATATCCCCTTGTGTAACCAACACTGATTAGTGGTTAACTTCACTGTTATACTATAGAGCAGCTAGGTATTCCACCAAGAAGAGACAAGTTACTGTACCAGTGCTACTCGTGCTAGAGGAAGCTGTCTTTTAAGGTCAGAACTGGTCCTAAACCTTAAATAAAACTCTTCCACGAATCTAAGGATCTAAAAGGCCAGAACTGGTCCTGAGCCTTTCTAAGATTACGGATTCTTACATCCATCACGTAGAACAACACGCTTTACAAGTCTTCGCGATTTAAGGCCAGAACTGGTCCTAAGCCCCATAACCGCAAATACACGTCACGAACGCGTACTAAACGACAAACGCGTACCAAACGATAAATACACATTACGAACGCGTACCAAACGACAATCCCTACACTAATAACACTTCCCTCCCTCTGAAAACATGGCTACGCCTACTTTAAATAACTGGAAAGACTCCTTACCACTAGGGGTAGCTAAGCACGCGAAACTTATTAATAAAGATTAGGACGAATTCGCCTTTAATATAATAACTTATACCACAAAATAAGTTAACGGCTTTTTTCTACACTATATTATATTCTACCGAAATAGATGCTACGCCGACTTATAACTATGGGAGTATTTTAGGGAGGATTTTGTGGGATGGACTACTAATACCTAGGCACTTAGCAATATTAATATTGTTTAGGATTTTTAAGACTTTCTCTATAGGAATAGGGTATACGTTGCTAAGAACAGTAACCTAATTACTAGCAATATTTAGGCCGTTATTATTAGTACAGAAGAACCAATATAGATGGAAGCTAAGATTATATGTTAACTACGGAAACCTAAAAACAACCTATATTCTTTAGAAGGCAACTTTAATTTGTATTAAAACCCCTAGAACGCTGACCCCCTACCTAAAGCTACTCTTTTACCTAGAGGTGCTTTCCCACTTAGAGTTGCTCTGCCTCTACCTCCTCCACTCTAGCTAACCGGTGAGCCTTTACTACGAGAAGTTACAAATCTGATAAAGGTATATTCGGACAAAGAAAAGAAGTTTGGAGGAGAACTATATAATATGCTTAGAGCAAAACTACAGGTCTTTTATAACTGTTGTAATAAGGTTAGAATTTAACACCACTAGTACTATTACGCTTTCTCTGTTATGTTAAAGGGATAGGCAGCAATATTCTATTATAACCATATTACGGGTAAAAACTATAGCTTTAATATAATGCTTTAGCTTACTAGAGCCCACTTTAAGACTAATAAGAATTGCCAACTTTATATATCTAAATAGCGAGAGACTACGTTCTAGAGAGTTATTGCTTCCAACCTAATAAAGACTTATTTAGAGTGCCTTTAACTACTCTTTAATAAACTTTAGAAAATCTAACGTGGCCTTATTAAAACCTACTAAAATAAGAACAGCCTAAGGGACCAGGTTATCTTAGCATGCCGTAGCGTTTCTAAGTGCAACTTGGCGCTATACAAACCTATAGATACGTTTAAAGGAGTATATACTAAGCTACGCTCTGCTATAGGTACTGCAATATAAATACAAGAATCTTAATAGCTCTATACTAAAAACTTTACCCAAATAAGTATTCCTAATTAATACAATCATAACTAGACTAATCGAATATATAGTGGCCGTGGTAGGGAATACGGAAGAGGGTATAATTAATATTAACTATAAGGTAACCGTGGAGGTCCTCGTGGAGGTTCATTTTAAAGTAATCACTAGAAGAAGTGCTACGTTTGTAAAAAGCCAAAGTGCTAGTTAACTAGACACTCCCTTAATAAGCAAAAAAAGGCATATAACAAGTTCTGTTAAAGTGCAAGAAATGTTAAAAATTATAAGGTTACTATGGCCTACTTTTAAAGCTTCCTAGTTTAATATAAAGGCGTAGAAGACCTTAAGGGTGAGGTTAATAAGGTTAAACAGCTCCTTATAGATATAGAAATTGAGGACTACTCTCTTAACCAATACTTTACTAAGTATGGTGAGGTAAATGGTATATAAACCATCGCTGTTCTTAATAACCAATCTATGCTCCATTTTATTATAAAGTTAGATATCTTTAATGAGCCAAAGAAGAGCTCCGCGTTTTCCTTTAACAATAGATACTCGGCGAACGTCTTCTATAGTATTATACCGGATACTAGAGCCGCAGGAGTATCTATAGCAGGAGAACCTTAAGTTCGAGCCCTTTAGCAGCTTAATAGCTCTATTCAGATTAACTAATTAACGGCAGGCCAATATACGATTCGCTTTAGTAAAGGTACTATAATCTCTCTTGGCACAATTAGGGTCTAAACCCCCTTAGGATATATTACTTTCCATATTATTCCTACAAACACTCCGTTTCTATTTTACATTAAAGATATAGATAAGTTAGGCGTCAGGCTTAACAACCTTAAGAATATACTTGTTTAGGGAGACAATTAGGTGCCTATTATACGCAAGTAAGGTCACCCCTAGTTGCTCCTTTATTAACTAGAAAAGAGTGTTACTTAAAGCCACTTAACTAAGTTAGAATTACGCCAACTATACTATCGTTTTGGCCACCTATCCGTTTATTAATTACTTAGGGTTCTTCAGCAAGCAGGCCATAAAGTCAAGGTTAAGGCAATTAAGCATCTTATAAAGTACTGCCATTACTGCTAAATGAACTAAAAGTCCCCTGGCTAATTCAAGTTCACCCTTAAAAATAACTATAACTTCAACTTCTGTATCATCATTAATGTTATATATCTTAGCGGTAAGCCAGTACTCTAAGTTATTAACTTCTTAACCTCCTTCCAAGCCGCACAATTCTTAAAGGATATATTAGCTAGGAACGCATAGAATACCCTTTAGTTATGCTAGATTAATGTCTACCTAGGACCCCCTAATTAAATCGTCTATAACATAGGAAAGAACTTCTTATTTGCAGAGTTTTAATAACAGATAAAGGCAATAGTAATTAAGGTCAAGGAAGTCCCTATTAAGGCACATAATAGTGTTAGAAAAGTAAAGCGATATTACGCGCCATTATACTGCGTATATAAGATTATCTCTTTAGAACTAAAGGACGCTAGTAAAGAACTTACTTTATAAATAGCTATTAAAGCTATTAACGATTCTACTGGCCCGGATGGACTCGTACCCACATTGCTAGTCTTTGGCGCCTACCCTTAAATAACTAACAATTCTCCACTATTTCCCTCCGTTGTGTAACAAGCTAAGGCTATTTATAAGGCAATAAAGGAGGTATAATGTCTCTACGCCACATACCAAGTTAATAACGCACTAGGAATAAGAAATGGCCTAAATACCTTAACTACGCTTAATCTGCCACTCCAGTCTAAGGTACGCGTATAGCATAAAAAAGGAGGATAGTTAGGCCTATATTAACTTATTGCAATTAATAGCCAGACTTGCACTATTTAGATGCCTTATAGACCCACTTAATTCTATTTAACTGTTATTAAGCCTTACTATAAAGATAACAGTTCCAAGCCTTTATAGGATGCCCTAGAAGATGCCCTAAAGAAGAACTATAATTAACATGCTCTAAAAGGCGACTACAATCCCAATATAATATTAGTAGATGCGCTATAACTATAACGCGGTAGAGGTCGCCTAAAGGGATTATAAAATCGCCAATATCTTGTTAATTTTAAAGAGTAATTCATTACTGCTATTAAAAATAGAGTCGAGTTATTAATGGCCTTTATAACAGCTAAGGAGAAGGATGACTTTAAACTCGCAAAACAGCTCTAAAAGAAAGGTTATATTATAACTCTAGAAGCTCCTTTCCAAGTATCTAACAAGTAGGAGATCGAGGGTCTTATTACAAGAGGAGTCTTTAAATTTAAGAAGTATGACCCTACTAAGTTTAATAGAGTTCACATCTTTAAGTTAAGAATGGTTAACAAAATTAAGGGCAAAGCTACTAATGCCCTATTTAAGAAATCAAGGCTTATTATTTAAGGCTACAACAACAATGGCAAAGAGGTAATTCTTATGTAGTCTCCTATAATTTAACAAGCTAGTTAGCAAGTTATTATTGCGCTAGCTCCCTCCTTAATAAAGAATGGAATGGTGGTTTATTTATAAGATATCACTTAAGCCTATACCCAATTAAAGACGCACCTTTAGCGCTTAATATTGGCATACCTTCTAGAGCAAATTCGCCACTAGTATCCTAAAGATACAATTATAGTTGTGCTTAAGCCATTATATAGGATTGTAGAGGTAGGAACTTACTAGTGGGCTACCTATAGCAAGCACTATAAAGAGAAGCTTTTAATAACTACTTTTATATTCAATCCCTACTTCCTTATTACAACTACGGGAACTCCATTTGGAATTATTGGCATACAAACTGACAATATAATTATCTTAGGAGATGACCAATTCTTAGCTCTTAAAGAAGACAAGCTAGTAAAGGCAAATCTTATAGCAAAGCTAAAGGAAAAGCTTAGTTTAACAACACCATTACTCTTTAACGGATGCATCCTCTCCCTAAACAAGGATTCTATTACTCTACGCCAGAAGGGTTAAGGCAAGAAGATTAACGTTATTAATGCTAATTCTCTAAAGCAAGGATACGTGGAGCAACGCGCTCGCGGAGCTTATATTGCTTCTATCTGTTAACCTAAGGCTTTATTTGATCTCTCTATTGCCACCTAACACCAGGAACTAATTAAGGATGACGTTCTTGCCCTAAATAAACGCCTTTCCTGGTAAATGAACCATCTCAACCAGGGCCTATACTATGTGCCTATTAATCTTCCCACTACCAAGCTCTTTGTATTTATTAATAGATTATTTGCAAATAACAAAGATTTTAGCTCCTAGCTAGGATATAAGATTATTATTATAAACAAGTTTACTAAAGAGAATAACTTTATAATCTATAGCAACCTTATCTATTAGAGCTTAACTAAGAGCAAGTGCGTCACCCGAAGTGTTTTAGCGTCAGAGATATATAGAATAGTTAGCGGAGTTAATATGGCAATTACAATTGGAACTACCCTAAAGATGATTATAGATTAACTCAAACTTCCTATTATCCCTATAATTATATGCACCGATTCATACTCCCTCTATAAGTGCTTGGTTAAGCTTGGTACTACAAAGAAGAAGCGCCTTATAATTGATATTATGGCACTTTATTAATCCTATAAACGGCGAGAACTCTTTAAGATTTAATGGATTAACGGTTAAGATAACCCAGTAGACGCAATAACGAAGGCAAACCCAAACAAGGCTCTAGAAACGTTTGTTAACACAAATACTTTATGTGTACGAGTTAAAGATTGGGTTAAAAGGGAGTAGGAGTATAACATTCTATAGACCCTGACTTAAACCAGCCAATCAGGATTTTCCATCCCTGGGATGGAAAATCGCTATTAGCTCGCTTACTACTAGCGCCTTAGCGGCCTACCTGTCTTTGCGTTATCTACCAACTGCCGCATTGTCGCATATTATTGCATATTGTTTGGTATTATCGCATATTGTTTGGTATTGTTATATATTGTCTGGTATTGTCGCATCCTGTCTGTTTGTATATATATAGATGGCAACCACAAAAAGAAGAGTTGCTAGTGTCGGGAATGAGGCAAGCTGCCGTCACGCTAGGTATGTTGCCGTTACGTGCTGACGTGGCCCTAGCGTGGTGAGGAACCTTAAGTTCCTTACCCCTTTCCTCATTCCTATTAAAAAGAATCAATTAACAATTATTATACTATCTACGAACCGTAGCTACGTGATATCCCCTTGTGTAACCAACAATTATTATTAGTTATATAATTTATATATAACGTAACACTATAAAAAGGAATAGAAACGTAACTATTTAAGGCAAACTATAGATATTAGCTAAGAATATTATCATCGCCATAATAAGTAAAGAAAACTAGTAGCATAGCAAAAAAAAAAAATGGAGAATTTAATAGATCTTTATATAGGCCTTAAGGAAATAGCTAAATTAGTATAAATAAAAATAAAAAGGTACTATAATGCTAAGAGATTTAAGGGACTAGATCTTAAGGAGGGGGATAAAGTATGGCTACTATATAAAAATTTTAAAAGTTAATAACTAAGTAAGAAGTTAGACTATATTAGACTAGAACCATTTGAAATCTTAATAAAAATTTTAGAAGTTATATATAAGTTAGACTTACCGGAGAAAATAAGAATCCACCCTATATAGCATATTGCAATACTAGAGCTAGTATATAAGAATATTAAGCTACTAGCCTATAAAGTATATATATAGAGGATAAAAGAAAGACAAATAACAAGATTAAAAGATTATTAGTTATAAGAATATAGACAATAAAATATAATATAAGGTTAAGTAGATAGGCTATAAAGAGACTACCTAAAAGCTACTAAATAACCTAAGAAACGCTATAAGAAAGGTATAAGAGTATTAGAAGAAATTAGATTAGAAAGCATTAATAAGACAGGATTGCTAAAGAATAAGTTACCTAAGGGGGACCCCAGAAGAGCACCTACTAAAGTATTTAGAGTTGTTTCCTTCTCTATTAGGGGAGAATCTATTCTTTTACATCGGGAAAATATTCGCAGGATGAGATTTAAGTAGACTTTGATTTTCGCATTTCGTGTAATTGACATGTAATTTAACTAACTCAACACGCAATTAACTAACTTGACATATAATTAACTAACTTAACACGCAATTTAACTAACTTAATATACAATTAACTAACTTAACACGTAATTTAACTAACTTAATACGCAATTAACTAACTTAACACGCAATTTAACCAACTTAACATATAATTAACTAACTTAACACGCAATTTAACTAACTTAATATACAATTAACTAACTTAACATGCAATTTAACTAACTTAATATATAATTAACTAACTTAATAACTTTAAAAGCTAACTATATATTTCTTAACACGCAATTAACCTACTTAGCAACTTTAAAAGGTAACTATATATTTCTTAATATGCAATTAAGGTAAAGTTATATGCTATATATTTAACTATTATATATTATCTAATATAATATTATACAATCTTATATAGTTTTATTACTTGGAGGCTCTATATAAGGCTCTGCGCGAAGCTCTACACGAAGCTCTACACGAAGCTCTACACGAAGCTCTATACGAAGCTCTACATATAGAGGCTCTGCACAAGGCTCTACGCGAAGCTCTACATACGGAGGCTCTATACGAAGCTCTGCATTGGGTCCCCGCTATATTCCCAATAGCGTCTACACGTGTCTCTGCCTATGTAGCCGCCTTATTTTTTACCCTTCTTTCCTTCCTTACATCCTCCCTACCTAGGGAGGCACTAGAACGGCAGCCAGC
>Ga0307507_10003686_pt1 | contig 28942 bp, 18 predicted proteins | sample 7_EM_MG_FD_207223 | JGI IMG/M metagenome (GOLD analysis project Ga0307507, IMG submission 207223) | Populus trichocarpa ectomycorrhiza microbial communities from riparian zone in the Pacific Northwest, United States - 7_EM | ecosystem: Host-associated > Plants > Roots > Unclassified | place... | reverse complement strand
CTGAAGGAAATTCTGTAGGAGGACGAGACGACCAAAGAGAAGAAAGGGGAAACCGTTTGGAAAGCTGCTCGAAGGAGTTCATTGGGAGAAGCGAAAGGTTGTGAGAACGATGGGATGGAGAGTCGGATGATGGGAACAAAAGGGTGTCTGTAAAGTAGAGATTGTGTATATATAGGACCCCTCCGGGTGAGGTAGAAGAATAAGAACCACAATCCTCTCTATCCATCATAGCCTAATTATCTGAATTTCCTCATCGCCTCTTTCATCTGTCTCAGCTTTTCTCGTTTACATCCTTCTTTCCTTTCTCCGTACGAGCTTGAGACTATTTAATTAACAGGTCTAAGATTGGCAAAGGCAAGACCTCTCTATCTACCTGTGGATAGGTTCTGATGGCGGGGCGCTCTTTCGGTTTTTTTTTTGTACTGATTCTTTGCAAAATCCCTACCTTTCCTTTTCTCATTTTTTTTCTCCCCTCATTTTTTTCTCCTTTCCCCTTGTTTGAGGTTCTGATTTGAACTTTTTTGTCCGTCCTATGTCCCTTGATCTTTATTCCATCTATTGCTTAAGTTAATATTTATTGTATCTAATATCTTGCGAATAGTAGCGCATGGTATAACCCATCACTGTTAGACATATAATAATAATAATATTATTATAAAATTTGACCGTAAAACTCCAAGAAGCCCTATCATTATTCGCCAGTAGGGGCCTACCCCGTATGTACCACTAATTTCTCCCAATACCGCCAAGTGATCACAATCCGTTCCTTTTACAAACTATCCTATATCGTAAAAGGCACTAAAAACTCGAATGATTAGACAGTGTGCTGTCCTCCTCTGGAAAAGGGGGTGAAAACACACCAAAAAAACATGTCCCGAGACAAAAAAAAGTAAAAAAACATAGACCTTATGAGGAGAGGCAAATTCAACGTCCTAGAACATAGTCCAATTGTTCGAGAGTTTACGGTGTATTAACAGCAGGGGAAGGGCTGGTGTGGTGGTGTGCTGTAGCAAGTAGCTTTCTGGCACCTTAGTTCAACCTTCATGCAATGGTACTGTAGGATAGGTAGGTTGAGCTGGCATACCTCGGGATAGTAAGGCCATTAAGTTGCGTATATATATCATACCCTGGATAGGTAAGTGGATACACCCTTAGCCATCATAGTTAGAATTATTCAATCAGACAACTAAATTATTCCCAAGATTTGATTAACGACTGCGTTCACACGCAATTATTCCTTTTGCGTAAACGATCATAAATTATGCAAAGGACACCTAGAGTAGATTTTAGCTCTCGGGAGATGATTCTTGCCGTATAATGATAGCCCTTGAAATTGGGGTATGATATCCTAGATCTCAAGAAGCGCGACCGGGCTCATTTCCTTACAGGGGGGGGGCGGACATGGAGTGTCACTCGGAATTCCTCCCTTCCTACTTTTAATTTTTACTAGATGTGGAGGGTTTGCTGATAGGCATACGCGATGAAGGGGGGCTTCTCACGTATACAATGGGGGTGATTGGGTGGAATCTCTGGTCTATATTTAAGGATATTTTATTCGCTCAGAGTGTGTTGTGGGACTCCCGTTTATTGTATTATAGCAGGTTGACACACCTTAGATTTGATTTCAAGATGACGCCTAGACCTTATGGATAATGAGAGAGGCCGTATGGAAGACGACTGAGGCCTGGAAGTAGTGATGGCATCCTGAAAGGAGCAGCCAGACCCTACAGAAGACGCCCGTCCTTACTCAGGACTGCAGGTGGCCGCGGGTACCCACAGGTGACGCCCGTCCACCTACGGGATGGCGTTCATTAGCGAAGACGGACGCCATGCCCCGCCGTCCTTACTCACCCCGCCCGGGACGGACGGGATTATTCGACGCCCGGGACGGTTGGGAACACTGGTCTACTTTCATCTATCTATCTACAGAATTCGGACGGAAGTTGATGTTTCCGTGAGCTGTGTTTGATCACCGGACTTTTTCTACTTTCTTTTCTTCTCCTGCCCGCTCTCCCACTCTCCCCACCCGGAGCCGTTGTCTCTCTCTCTCCTTTTTCACTTTTCTTGCGAAGGAGATCCCTGGACGAAAGTCATTTCTCAGTACCAAGCCTACAATTCCAATTAGCGGAATATGCACCGTGTGGTTGAACGGGTGAGCGCAATCGAAAGTTTAGAGATGTACAGTATTATAGCCCACAATGGAATCTCGTACAAAAATTTAGTTCACTTTCACATAGGTTGAGGTAATTATGAGCAAGGAAGGTATCCAAGCTTTGATCCTCTTGCTTTTCTAGAAGTTTGAATGGATGGATAGTTATTCTTTGGCTGATTGTGGGAAGATTTGAAGTGTGTTCATACAAGAAGCGTTGGGAATTAATTGTCCGTTTGGGAGCGTCCGTTTTTTTTTTTTCGTTGAATTTGGTGTAAAAATCCTGTGTTGGGCGAAACGTTTTGTCCTGGTATGATACTGTATACTATGTGCATGTGTTGGCTTACTACGCACCAGAACCCCACCCCATCCATCATGGCCAAATCTCAGGAACTTCAATCTAAACAAGGGGGTATTAGAGGAGACGAAGTCCAAGAGAAATCATATTATAATACAGCCACTCAACGGGGGTCTTTGTGGGGCGGGGTTCCCCTTTGCCCGCGAAATGGGACCCCGGAGGCCCCCGGGAGGGAGAAAAAGGTATTCCTAGCACTTGCTTTCGGGGGTTTGTTTCAAATTCTGCTAATCTTCCCAGGCGGAGAAGTATTCGAAAATGTGAGTTTTGGGTTTGTATGGGCGCTCAGACAATCGCAGGGTTTTACCATATAGTTTTTAATCATTGTTTTTGGATACTTCTTACCTGGGGAGTAGGTCAATGCTAGTCGCCGCGGGATCCCGTTCATGGTATCATCACCCTTGAATCTTACTGTTTTCTTGCTGTGTGGTCTGTGCGCTGTGCTATAGGCGGCCGCCGCCATGATACTCCAAATTTCTTTGGCTTTGTTAGACATCAATTGAGATTCTTGGATTGCCCGATATTCTTTTTCGGCGCGCTCGGACTAATTCTTCTAATGGCTTAGAGTGCCTCTGTGTAAGCGGTTCCTAAGCAGCTCTGAAGGGGAGCATGTCCGTATATTATTCGGTTGTCCAGCGGCGGCGTTGAAAATTTTCAAGATTTAAATCATGGCCCTTGAGGCTAAATTCATATTACCAACAAGATCCGCACTTGATACTTGACCTCACCTGATATAAATGGATACTGATAGGAAGACGGAATTGAAAAAACAATATCTACCGTTAAAACATGCGCGGATATTATAAACCCATACCCTATACTAACGCCTAGCAAACAATACTCCAATGCCTATCGAAACTCTACCTACAGAGGTCCTACTCCAAATCACCAGCCACCTCTTACCGCCCGATATCGCCTCCCTCCGCCTTACAAACCTACGTCTGTCAATCCTTCTCTCCCACGAGATATTCTACAGTGCGCTCCGAGCACGTCCCCCCACACCTTGCCACCAAGCGATTTTTGAAGCCGCATTTCGTGGTGATAGGGCATTAATAGGAGGACTTATTCGGCGTGGAATACTCAAGATCACCGGGCGTGCTTACCGACCGCTAATCGAGCAGGCAATATGTGAGTTCCATTCTGCAGAGACTATTCAGACGTTGTTGGATTGTTTGGATGAAAAAGGTGACATTGAGAATGCGGTAGCATTTGCGCGGATGTTGGGGAGGGAGAGTGTTGTGGAGGTTTTGATTGGGTATTTGGGGTGAGACGATTGGATGGGGGTTGGAGGGTATCGTAGTTGCGCAATACCGGTATCGTACCTCCCTTAGGTAGCCGTTATCTCCGGTAGAGAGAATTTCTATTTGACGGGGTTTTTTTTATCGAGTGACTTTGTTTGTTGTATGGATTAAATTATAGGAGCAGCTACGTCCTATCCCGGCGGTACCTAGCTCGTTATACCCGTTTTCTTTCAAAAGACGGGAATTTCCTTCGTGTCGCTGATTCCTCGACGGGCCGCTCTGCATGGGTCCCCGGAAGATTTATTAACCTCCATCGCCCATCTCGCGACCGACAAACATGCGGGTTCAGGATTCATCCATGTATTCACCCTATGAGTCTTCAGGAAAATGCTCGCCCCCTGTAGTTTCCCTGTTTTTTTTTCGCAGCATGATAGCCGTTTGTTGTGCAGACTGTCACTGTACTGTACAAGTAGAAATATGAGTCAAGGGGCGGGGCCTTTTCCAGCTACCGATAGATGTGTCGCAAAGTACCGGTAAACGTGTCTCGGATACCCTCTAAACTCTTATCGATAAGGAAGAGTGGGCGGAACATGCCTTAGTGCTAGTCTGCTTTGGATGGGGTGCAGTAATAATTGTTGCCTAATGATACGCCTTGGGTTTGGTGCGGTGTGATCTTGTCGCGAGATTTGAGTAGGAATTATCCGAGTTTTTAGGAGTGAAATTCGGGTTCTAGAGCTTGAGATGTGTGTATTTGTGGAGTTCTCCCTTCTTTCTGTTTATTTATTTTTCCCCAGCTAACCGGGGGTGAGAGGGTGGATTTTTCAATCGGGAGAACGGAAATCGCGATATCCCTGCCATAAACCGTTAATTTTTTGGAGAGAGAAATTGTGAGGCTCAAATAAGTATGATATCATAGTAGGAATTGAGTGGAAACTTGTGATTTGCTTGGCTTCCTTTGATCCTTGCCCTGCCCCCTGTGACTTCCCTTTCCATCCCGCCGAGCATTGAGTCTGCCTTCCATTTATCTCTCCCTCTTTCTCCCCATCCCTCCCCCTCACTCCTCCACCCTTCCTCCTCACCTTGCGTCCTTGTGTAAAAATTCACCGACAAATATCCACCACTTCATTAGGCTTTGCACTCTCACGATAAATTACGGTCAGTTGCTGGCTTTTATTGATCCTATCTCGTCCTATCTACTTCATCAAGAAACAAATCCTCACGGCGTTTTCTTTCCTTATTCCGCTACGCTAGGTTCACCTCACGATCCCTCTCTCTCTCTTCTACCCGACTCCCCTCATCGGGTTCTCCCCCGATTGCCCATCCCCAAAAGTCGTGTGAGCGTTTAATAACAATTGACCAGCGATGGCAAACCACAACCAACCCGCATCAAAAACCCCAGAGTTTATCAAGTACCCAAACACCTGGCAGTTTCCGGGTTTCAAGATCGAGGCTCTTAGAATCCGCTCGGGCCAACTTAGAACCCAGGGCCCCAAACTCGCTCTTCCTGCAAAAGCCGACTTTCGTGGAACCGTTAAAATCCACGGTGCCAATATCTCTCTAGTCTACCGTGACTGTGACAACCTCTCCGACGTGACTCTCCAATCGCGCAATAAAATCCTGAATCTGGATCCTGGAAATAATGATAATAATGGTGCAGCAGAATTCTTTGCCGGCATCCCCTTTGACAAACTCGCGCAGTCGGTTTTCGGACCCACGAAGGCCAAGTTCAAGACTTTGGTTATCGCCGGAGAATTCGCGGGCAAGGATGTCCACAAAGGCGTCGGGATTGCCAAGTTGGAGAGGTTCTTCATGGTGTTCAATATCTGTATTGATGACCTATGGCGAGACATGGGTCGTCTCTCCGGCGTCGCTCTTCCGGAGTATCGCGTGTTCAACATCATGAACTACAAAACTTTCAAGGTGACGATTAACCTAAACGTCGACACCACCGCTGTCGAGCGCCAGATAATGGAATACACCCAAGAGGTTGCCAATGCATGTCCGGTCGCCAAAGCCCTTGGCGGGAGTGGTCCCGGCGAGGGTATTGTCTGGACCATGCTTGTTCCCATCCGCCATCACCGTGCCAGAATCCTTGGGTTCAAGACTAAAGCCGAGATCTTCCTAGCCACTGCCTACGCCCCCAGAGCCCGCCAGAATACTACATCTACATCCACGACCCAACAACCCAAGGGTGTAGCGGACGAGTTTGTGAATTATGCCGTTGGCCAGAGTAGACTCGAGCAGGGCATTGAGTACATGGTGGAAATGGGTATCCCGTTGAAGGCGGAGAACGTCAGGAGCTTTACTAGATGGGTTACCGATGATACCCTCAAAGAGGAGGCTGAGCAGTTGAAATCTGTGAAAGCTCATCCCACTTTGATTTGTGTCAAAATTGGGAATTTCGCCGGGGATTGGTTCGGCAAGTACCTCCAGCAGGTCCAAGCGGAGGGAAAGCACAACCCGAAACAGAGCCGCAGAGCTGTAGATTGATGCTTTTGTGTTTATATTTTTGTTTCGTATTTGGGAAAATCTATCTTTTTTCTTTGCTTTTTGGGCTTTTTTTTTTTGTTGCCCGAGGGTGTCATGGGGCTAATTTGGTTTGGGAATAAAACCTTTTATGGAATTGCTTTTTTTTATACGATACTCTTGCCCCTTTGTGATTAATATCTGCTTGTTTGCTCTATAAAATTAACATCGACCTGATATTCTTACTCCGTTATCACCGTTATCTACTGTACTGTATACTAAGCTGGAGCTACACTTAAAATACAAAACGTTTGATACCTCCTCTTCTTATTGGCATTCCCGCTTAGTGATATTCCCCGCTGCGGAAGGCGAACCTCCGACTATTACCACTCTACCTCTTCCTCCGCTTAACTCAATTCTCCACCATTTCACAATTAGTAAGGGCTCTACTATCGCTAGTCTTCCAGATGGAACAACGGTATGATATGAGAATATATCCAGACTGTTGGGGGAATCGCACGGACGATAGAGGAGCAATATATTACGGCTGGGGGTTAGTTAGACATCGAGTGCAAAATAAAAACCCTAAGCGAGTATGATAGGAGCCAGAGCGGCGGAGCTTGATTACGTAAGCAGCCAGATGGAGCAAGGGGAATCCACATTTCTTCCATGATCTACACTTCAACTATCATACAACCACATGATCCTTATATACTGTAGTTATCAAAAGCGAGTAGAAAGGCTAAAGGAGAAGATATATAGATAATGGAAGGTAATAAATCCCAGATAAGGTGAAAGAGTGAAAAATGAAGGTGGTTTAAGAAAGGTAATGTGGGATATATACTGTACTGTACTGTACGGTAGCTGTACATATGGTGGGTGATAAGATTAGCAGATATTTCGACTAGATCTCAGGTTGTAGGAAGGAAGGGTGAGAGTAATTAGATATCAGCAGTTGGTTTGGTCTCGTTTGAATTGGTACTAAGAATCTAGAGGATTAGTAGGGTGGTTACTCCCAGTTCTAGATAGATCTGTATCTCTGAGGGAAACACATAGTTCTCATTAGTGTTGGGCTAAATATTTCCTAGAGGAATTGATTTCAATGCAAACAAGGGATTATGAGCAAGTAGCCATTCTTGACATTCTTGTCAAATTTGCAAATGACAGGAATCATCCAAGATGGTCACTTTTCACTTAAAGCAATATTGGTAAATGATAATGTCAGAGGGTTATTATACTTACTAACTTCGCTACTTTGGAATAGTGGTCAAGATAGCGGTGATAATCTGTATACTAGTGGAAAAGATGTGAGAAAATAAAAATGCAGTGTGGACATGTGAAGAGCATGGGTGGCTGATGAAGAGTACACTAGAATTTCTAGAATTTAGGGATATTCGATTCTTCAAGAGGGTTCTACTACAGTCCTTTGAGGTGGTACTGGGTAAGCTTATTTTTAGGGATGTGACTTATGACAGGGATATGACTCACTCATGGCAACTACTGGACAACCCAATCATTACTCAATTATGTACATTAATAGTTGTAATATAATATTGAAAATTGGTTTGATAGTACTTTGAGATATTAAGAATCAGAACCCGTGGTTTTAACTTTGCAAAAGGAAATACATTTCTTGCTATAGTGGTTTTAAGAATTTTTGTTTCTATATAAAACTAGTCTATTTAAAGGCTATATAAAAATTCCAATATGTATAAGCGAATTTTGATAATGTAATATAGTAATTCTTTGGCTCTTATATGTCAAGATTAATATCTTTTTACCATAATTTATGGGCATTGTATCATAGTATAAATTTTAATATAATTGAAAATAACGATAGAGAGAATGAAATATTTTGACAATCATATCGCTGCTTATGGAGCAAAGATCTGAATTCAGCACTTCCCAATCTACTTTCTGAAGCCATTCTAGCGAAGTATATCAGGTTAGAAAGTCAATGGACAGCTATTTTATGATCCATCACTCCTAGCTGGAAATCAAGATAAAAATTTAGTGGTTTGGGACTTCACATTTGAAACATGTAAATCTCATAAGCAAAGCTGCCTAAACTCATTTGCATAGTTTTAACTATATGAGTAGACTGGATGATGGCTCTTTTAGCCTAATCTTGAAAGAGTAGTGTTGACGATTGTGGCCTGAGAGCATTATTTTGTATCTAAATAGATTACAAGAACTATTTCATAAAATTTGCAATACAAGATCAAATGCATTCCAAGTTTCTATTATATATTGGATTATTCTATTCAAGTATAGTACAAAGTATTACAATATTACATAAACACTAGAAGCAAATATCTTCCAATTTAGTTTAAAGAATATTTATCTTTCTTAATTTTTTTATTTAGTCTTAACCTGACTTAAAAATACCATTAAAGACTCCCAAAGCAGCTTTTATGGCAAATATAAGACCTCTATCTGCTTGTTTGCTAGCACCATGATTTCTATTATGGTTTTCAATTTTCTGGACTCACCATGCCAGACAATATAATTTCTGATCCATATGAGAATGTAGATATAATACCAGCATACTACTTTCGTGTTCTGAATCTCTGTTTTTAAAAGTATGGTGCTGGTCACCCAAATCGTGTACCACTTGGAGATTCATAATGTTATGTTTTATTGAACCAGTGTTAAGGGTATTTGTCAAGAAACTTAAAGTAAATGTTTGAAGTTCGAGTCGCAGCAGTTGTTTAGTTATTTTTTAATGTTCTGTAATATTTTTCATCGCTTTAGTGCCATAGTTTCTAATGATAATGAGACAATTAAAAACAAACACCCTGTTCCCGTCCTCAGAGTCCTGATTACTCCAAGACACTATTTTTTATTTGTTGTAATACTATGATAAACCTTTTCCCTAAATGACTTCTTTGATAACTCTAGCCAATTACCAAGTAAATTCTCCCAATGAACTCCTTCAAACTGCTTTCCAAACCGTTCCCCCTTCCTGCTCTTTACTCGTTTCATCCTCATACAGAATTTCCTCCAGGTACCGCAATTTATAACACCACTGATACCTTCTGTTCTTTCCCAATCGTTGTAATGCGACATCTTTCTTGTTCCATCTCTTAGTGTACCTTTGTCCCAAACGTCAGACTCCTCCTAGTGTCGACTCTAAACTGTTCTAACGCCCTGGTACATTTCCTGTGCATTCTCAAAACATCTCCGCTGCAGCTAACGTTCCCATAAACAACCATCGCCTCAACTACCATAATCCACAACCCTTTCCTAAACCTAAGTCTCCTTGTCCAAACATCTAGGGTCATCGTAGTGTTGAAGATATGGAACCTTCGTGATTTCTAACAATAATGACCCTACCCCTCATCCTAACTCCAATGGTTCACATCAGAGCACACCGAAAGGTGGGGACATGGCAATCATCATTGCCTAGGTCCTCCCCAATTACGCAAATCTTCTTAGGCTTGATCCAATCTCATCGCATCAACCTTAGTATGGCAGCAGCTTCTGAATTCCGCTGTTTGAGCCAACGAACTTCCTCCAAACCATGCCCTATGTTTTTGCCTTTTATGAGTGATAACTTGGACTTCTAGCCCACCTTACCTAACACCACGTGATTTCACTTCCGATTTTCGAATACGAGTATCGACAAGATGGCGGATGTCACGCTGAAGACGTCGACCAAAATCATGATAGAGTGAAGAACCACCATAAAGAACGATGTTATATTGGGTAAGAGCCATTCGTCCTGAGCCCAACATGGGTATGCATTCTATACCTTGTAGAGACCTCTCCGAACGTCAATAGGAGAATTTTGGGTAGCAGTATCCACCGCAGTGGGTAAGGGCATCGAGAAATCACGAGGGTGAATTCCGGGATTGATTGAACAAGATCTCGGGAGCCAAGAACCTTTCATACCCCACATCAACAGTAACTTTCTGATAATTAGATTGCGCAACAACGTATTTCTTAAACCTTTTTGTTTCTCGCTCAAATCTTGTGAATTATTTCACAATATCTGGACAAGCGTCAGAGTATTTCTCCTTAATTTCCTTCGCAGTCTTCAAATCCTAGTCGGGCTCGTTTCGGTCACGGAGAAGCAACTGGACAAACTCTGTGATATCATGTCCGACAAAGGGAATGGACTAGATCGACGATCCAATGACGTAACCTTTAGCAACTGGAATAACGTTTGTAACACCATCTCCGAGTCGACAACAGTACCAGTCAAGCTCTTGTCCTGAGCTATGCTACTGGTCCAACTTGCCCGCAATGCGAGTACCACCTGCAAAGCGATATATAATCAGTGTTCCCAAGCGTCCAGTCCGTCCGTCTTTAGCCTAGGACGGGACGGGCGCCAAGTTTGAGACCTTTGGACGGGACGGACGGCCGGGCCCTATAGGTGTCTTAGTTTATGTTTCATTGTCGAATTTCATGAGCATTAGGTAAGTGTTATTAAGATGTGAAACAATTTTATTGTAATGTAGAGAAGCTTTAGCTCTACTATTATGTATCAAATTTCGGACTCTGCTTTATCGCTAGGGCTTCTCAAAATGGTTAATCTTCGTCTCTCGGGTCTGTATTTATTCACCGAGGCAGAGGTGTTGAGCCACCACGCAGTCTATAGGCGATGGGTTAGGCGATATGGGTGACGACAGGGCCGAGACGGTAGTGATGGGGGGATGCGGGTAGCAGCCAGGGTCTACAAGGGACGCACATCCTTACTCAGGACGGTAGGTAACCTACAGGTGGCGCCCGTTTTCATGCAGGACGCCCGTCCTTACTCAGGACGGTAGGTACCTACCGGAAGTTACCGTTTCCAAAAAGACTGCAGGGCCCGCCCGTCAACCTCCAGTCCTGCGGTCTTTACAAAAGACGGACGGGACTATAGGACGCCAGGGCCCTGGCGTCCGGACGGGACGGTTGGGAACACTGTATATAATCCGGCACAATTGAACGTCTCGAACATGATTTTTTGGCGGTATTTTCATGAGATTCTAAAGGGTTTAGAGGCGCTCAAGGCCTAAGTTAGTTCACGGCCCATGTAGGATATTCCAGGGTAATAATCACAGGTTCGGTGAGAAGGAAGCAAGTAGTGATCTTCCGGTTCAGCTCGCAGAGACTTGAAAATTGAGTTGTGCCGATAGTGCTCGGTGTGGCCCTATAAGAATCTTTAGAATTCCTAATTTTCCCTTGTTTTAGGGCAATAGGATATTATACCTAATTGTCAACTTGACCACGCTTTATTGGTTTATGGATGCCAGAACCTATCACCAGTGGCCAACTATTTCCGATATTGAAATCTAGCATTTTGGCCTTAGAGCAATGCTTCCCCGAGAGGAACTCCTGCCGAAAGAACTGTGACTCTCATCTAGTCCAAGTACCTGTGCCGATGCCTCGTTTCCAATAAGTGGTCTGGGTCCTTAGTGCCTCTTTTAGCGCTCAAATGGACAGATGGATCAGCCCCCGGGTCAAGTGGAGGGTTGCTGAACTACTGCTGGACACCCTGAGCCTGAACCCCCACCCCCACCGGAGGATCCCTTGATAACTATGGCCGTGGGAAGTACAAATGATGGCGAATAGTTCCCGGCAAATCCTATCAAGCAATTTTCAATATACCGAAGCACCAAGCTAGCGGGTGGCGGTGGAGATACTCACCTAATTTGGAATAGCCTGTGCCGCAGTGATAGTCTAGTCAGGAATGGAATGCAACTGAGGCAACCTATAACCAAGCCCACCCTTGATAGACAGGAGATGCTTACTTGTCCGTGACAACGGCTGGGGTTTGGGAAGCCATTCTGAGTATATGGAGATGATGGAGGGCGATTGATCGTGCGCTGATGTTAACGGGAGGAAAGTTCGATGTGGTTGTATTCGCTATGGAGGTTGCTAACTACAGATCACTCTAAGTGGTGAAAACTCTGCTCGTGCACGTTGAGCCCTACATATCCGCTCATGCCCTATACCTCCATACATGCCCTAATGTGCTCCTCCAGTACAACGTTCTACTACTAGAATTATCATACCATCAAATGTTGTAAGTATAGGCTGCTGAAAGAAAGAATTTCAAAGAAAGGAAGGGTAGGGTAGCGGGGGTGTCGGAGCTCTGAAGTGTGGATGCTGTGTTCGAAACCGGGGAATGATGAATGTCTCTGTATGACTATGATAGACAGTCTCAACGTTGTGCACTACACGATGTCATAACCACATGGTTATCCGAACCACTACCACACTTAAGGCGATTGTGTCTAAACAGACCATCCTGTTGCTCTAGCACCGTACCACCCGCTGGTGTAGGGAGGGTACCGTAACATCCTAAGACGGGGAAACATTAGCAGAAGCCTTCCTCATTTTTCCTGAGATTCGATACTCGCAGTATCTCACTGGAGCAGGGTCTAAATCTCACAAATGCGGGCATGATATGAATCGTTTCCTAAATTCTTGCCTATGACCCTGAGCCGCGGATAGCAAGGGCAAACCTAGCCCACCGTTAAAGAAGAATAGAGTTCTTTGATAAAATATTGGAGTAATTTTTTATTTCAAAAGGTACCGGGGAGGGCGAAGACGCAAAGGTATACGGCGCTATCGTTCTGTTAATTGCGATTGGGAAGGCCCTGGGAGGCTGTTGGTACCCTGCATAAGGCATCGCGTCACCTCCCTTCACCCCTCTTACATCCACACTAACATTGAAACGTCAGGCGCTAGCTATATCACCTCAGAATCATATAGCAACGGAACTTCTTAGGAGGGCTCTCCAAGAGAACTCGTCTTCGAGCCTCTATTTCCAATCATCCGCCATGAGCGCTGACGGCAAAATCACCGTCTAAGGCTGGGAAGAAGTCGAAGCTATCACTAATTAGGGACTAAAAGTAAAGTCGAAATCACGGCAGCGACAGGGAAACGATGGTGAAAGCAGTAGTAGGGCTCTAAGAGCCAGCAGTAGACCCGCAGGCGGATCGGCGCCCACTGCTGGTTATTCCGGAGGGGGGGGGGAGGGGGAGAAGTCGACTCAGCGATGTTCCCAGTAATTATGGGGAAGGGATGGAAATCAGTGATAAAGGCCTGCAATGAATCTTATGACTGGTGAGGCGCATTGATTTTTTTTCCTTATTTCGCTTTACACAAAGGTTCTGGATTGGTACGTTTGTCAATAAGAGTAATTATAGAATGAAAATATGCTCTAGAACGACAGGAGCTATGAAGTTATAATGTTGCGATCTAAGTTGAGTAGTTTTTCTCCTGTCCGAGTTTGATATAATGGGAACTGTGATATAATACAATCACGATAATATGTACTAGATTTCACACGATGAGGCTCCGCAAACTAGAGTAGTTTGATGATCAAGGTTGTCCTCTCCGGTCAAGACCCGAGAACCTTAAAATGACAACACTGGTCCAACCTTAAATATTACCCCCCGTAAATCACCACCCTTCTCTTCAAGCCACCACCTCCAAGAATCCAGCATCCCATCTTTATACTAATTCCTTCTCCCGACACCGACGCAAATGCCAAGTGAAGACCTAACAGACGAAATCTCTACCCTAAAATTAATCTGCACTCCAGTGACCGTTGTCCCGTGCCCAACAGCCACAGTCCCAAAAACTCACAGCTTATCCCTTTCTACTAAAATTCTGCATGCGCTAGCACTCTTCTTCTCAGAGACATACACAAGCACCCCCGCAACAATCTACAGAACAAGTAACATCCCCGGCGCCGCTGACCTCCCACCAGACGTTTGGGTTAGGTCCGCATCTATTATTGTGTGAAGGAGTTGGTAGATGTGCTATAAACGGGGCGGGACCGCAACAGGTTAAAAAGGAGGGTAGATAGGGGGAAAAGAGGATGAGAATGAAGGAGAGCCAGAATTAGAGAAATCCCTATGGCTGGTCGTGCCTCCGTAAACGAAGAAAAAATCTGTCTTCATTCCTAAATTAGGTAAAGCTTAGCAAGAGAAACATAGGTGCCTTCTATAAAGGTTCGGTATTGGGGTCACTGAGATGGAACCCTCGTTGGGGCGAAGTGCAGCAACATCTTTGCTTGGGGCCTTGTAACCTTGCATTGGCGTCTCAGGGTTTCGTTGGAACGTGTTTTCATAGTCGGGGTAGGTGCTCCTGTACAAGAATTGGAAAATAACCTCTGCTATTGGCCTCCCCATCCCTCGAGATAGCTCCACAGGCCTCCACCATCTTCAGTTAGGCCTAGTTGGGAACAGCATTAATTTAGGTTTTGATGTCAACTCCATGATCCTTCTTTAAAGGCTCCGCGTGTGGATGATAACGTCCGGCCCACTCTCTTATTGATTGACATGACTAGTGCAGTACCGAAGCCCGCAATCGAAGTGGCTAAGGCCCCCAACCTTCCGTATTCTTCAATACAGCGTTTTTGAACTGAAATAAGCAAGTTAGAAACCAAGTTTGTACCGAACATCGAAATGAGTTAAAAACGGGCGTCGTATTGGAGGTGACTATGGTTTGGGTGGGGGGGAAGGTAACACCTTCGGATCGAAAGAGGGTAAGTGAGTTGCGCATCGCCTAGGTTGTTGCGATTGCGGTCATGCCGGGCGGTTGTTCCAAGATTTGTTGAGGAATAGGAAGATAGAATGTGCGTGAGAGTGAGAGTGAGCGAAAGAAGGAGTGAGGGAGGGAGGAGGAGAAGGAGCCAGTTCAACTCGAGAACAATCAGTGATGAAGCAAATCTGCAGTTTCCATGCGAGAAGATGTTTAATTAGCCCTAGGATAAATGAGAGGCAGGTATATACCTTCGTGGTTGTTTCATCAACCGCCATATATTCCAACAGTAAAAGACAAGCAAAAGCAGCAGCAGCATTGGCAAAAAAAAAAAACGCTTTTGCTCCACCTGAACCGTTACTAGTATCGGCACTTCTTCATTTTCCTCTTTTTTCATCCTATCTAACCCACTTTCTCCCCAGCTCTCTCCCCCAGCTGTTCTGCCTGCCCTTAAGTTTCTTTTTCTTCCCACATTCCAATGTGGCCTGTCCCCCCTCCCCTCTAACTGTTGGAGGTTCGTTATTCTCAGCTGCTCACCACATACATATTTTCCCATTCCCGGAGTCACACGAAACGGCACCACTTTCATCCGCTACACTTCATCCCTCACCAGCAGTTTAACTATTATTAGCTTCATACTTGACCAAACATCCACCCTGCATACATAGTGCAACAACTACAAACACTGGATCACCTACTATGAAACGCGAGCAGTGCTGATGCCGAACAACAATCATATCCTCGGTCACCTCGGATAGAATTCGGCACAACAGGAAGAAAGGAAGCAAGGCGGAGCAATCTCATGCGAGATCAGGCATGCGCAGGCAGCATGCTAGGAAAGGAGGTTTTCTCTGGAGGAGGATATAAGGCTGTGTTGTTTTCCGCTTGTTCACTCGTATTATCAGTTCTTCATCGCATTCATTCGTTCTCTTGTCAGACGCTCTCCTATTACTTTGTTACGCTTTTGTTCTTTGTTTCTCAGTTCTCTTATTATAACATCTCTACTCGTACCAATAAAAGTTTCGTGTCCTTCGGTCATCCAGGATTACATCCGCTGTGCCCCATCCCCCCAGTTAGTTGTTTAAAACTAACGACCAAAAGTGAATTGCTCCTGAGCACAGTACTGTGCACTGTGCCAAAATAAAATACCAGCACAAGCAGGCGAGAAGCAAAATAACGTGATTTACGGGAATGCGGCGCTTCGCCGAGATGTGGCTCAGCATGGCAACCACAGGAACATTCAATCTACATTTTATTTTCTACACAACAGGTAAGGATACAATATTGAAAATTTGTTAGAAAGTACTTTAAAATATGGAGAATCATACTCGAGTGGTAAGTTTGTCTCTGCTAGGGCACGATTTATGCTTAAGCATGGGCCACACTGTCTTTTTGAGCATGATCATGTCTATCATTACCAGAGACAATGAACCAATATTGGATTGCTCCCTGATTCTTGTTATTTTTATTGGAATTTCAAGTGAGGGTTAGATACTTTATCTGTATTAAGTTGTTTGATTTGACTGTGATGTAGCCTTTCTTGCAAACTCACACTATGCGAAATTCCATAGTTGTCTAACACTGTAAGAAGAAGTATAAGTTCAGCATATCAAAGGTGCTTTTTTGCCTGGGGTCCGGCTCGAGTCGGGCCTGCCATGCTTTGTGCCGGCCTATTGCGAGGCTTGCAGGGATCCCATATTAGACCAATATCTGACTGAACCAGTCTTGACTGAACTAAATATTTCAGTCAAGTCCAGTCCCCTCCTCCCTTCTTGAATGACCGGTTGGCCTTCTCTTCAGGACTTCACTGGTAGGACTATTCGGAACTCTGCCCTACTTACTGAGACAAGGTCATCAATTCGGAATACACCTCAAATTAACGGCATTTTATGAGGTTCAAATATTCCAGTTTTTACTGTAGTATAAGGGAAGGGTTGGTAAGGGTTTGGTAGTATATGTAGATGATGGCCCATAGGATGGTATTTAACCAGTATATCAGGTCCACCTGATTCTTATCCCTAAAAGTGGGGCCAAGTATCTGTATTGAGTTAATTAATCACTTTAATTGTATTTCATAGTAGGTAAAATTTCCATCGAACACTAAATTTAATCAAGAAGATAACAAAAAACAGAGTTCCATAAACGTGAGACTATTCTATGCCACCAATTATTTCTAATCTTAGGTTTACGGGTAGACTGCTGTTCTATTTACTAATCATTCCCAGCCACAGGGGACTCCCTTTCAGCCAACCCATCCCTCATGGACCGTTCGGCTCATGCCATTCCAATCACCAGTTATCAGGAAGCTCGGCAAACTGTTCCTCATAATATCAAACTGGTTACATCAACAAGTGATGGAAAAGACGGTCTGTAACAGCATTACACAAGTGCAAGGAAATAGTGATAACTAGGTCAGTGGCTGGGAGATAACAGCAGTCAATTGTAGCAGCTTCTCTAGACAAACTGAAGCAGAATTAAGGGCTTTTTTTTTTGCCGATACTGAACGAATGATAGCAGTTTTATTTGTGTTCTGGATACGATATGCTATGAATGCCTCGGTTAGTTATATTAGTGGTAAATTGGGGTCCTATATTATCTGAGGCTCTGGTAGGAGGCTATTGATGAACGTATGAAAGGACTTTTGAATCACGACTGTAGTTACTTGGCTGTGGAAGGGGGTTTGTTTCATGGACTTCTCAGTGGTTCGGGGGATGGGGTATGCAGGTATCGCCGACCTGCAGAGACTGTAATGGTGCAACAAATTAACCTACTGCTACGAAACGAGCACGCGGGTAGGAGCTAGAGTGGTGGTATTCCCCACGCTTATTTTCAGCCGCTCCTCTTGATCCGAGCGAGTAACCCGGAGCGCCCCCAAAAGCCTCTTCCGACACGGATGTCCGTGGTGTCGAAAAGTACTTGCGGTGTGTATTTTCCCCCTCTATTTCCAAACAACCGCGGGGTGCACACTTCGGAAAAGGGGAATTGTGGGAAAATCAACAACAATAACGACAAAGTAGTTTTTTAGTCTTCAGGAGGAGCTTGACCGGGAGTGAGAGAGGGGAGGCAGAGCTGCTAACAAAAATATGTTAATGGAGCTGTTTCAGTCATTAGGGAAACGGTAGGTAGAGCGCTACTGGTGTTCACTACCTCTGTTGCGCGTGTTTACCTAATACTCGATTCTCTTCTATTAGCTTCATACGAATCCTCAGTAACCCTGCATATCAAAGAAATCACCGTTGGCAGGAATTAATTCCAATGGTGACCTGGGCTGCAGGAAGGGCTCAGTTGTGAAGGGTTCAAATAATTCCTGCCTGAGTCTTCCTATAGCATCGCCGCTACTTTACTCCTCATCCCGTGGGCAAATTCTCCCATAGCTATTGTAGGTAGGAAATGGAAATTGTCGGGGGACCTATGGTGGGGGGACTGGAAAATGGCATCATAGTCAAGCACACGAACTAGACTAGGGCTAGACTATAGCGCATGTATAATAGATGGAAGACCTACCCGACCTGTTACCGATTTCAAGGAGGCTGCTGGGTTGCTTTTATTCTGGTTATATGTTGCTTTTTGACGGTTCATTCATATGGCTTGATTTTCACGGATTCCACCAAGCTAGCCGATTTATCGGAGATATTATCAAATCCTCGCTTGTGGTAGTGCGGGAAGAAATTTGAGGGAAATGGGTTCGGTGGTGATAATCCATGAGGTTCCCCGAAGCACCTCGCCCAGCGATTCCATTAACCGACAAACCCAATCATCTATCAATTCCTCACCACTTTCCAGCCAGCAAGGATATATTATATCAACCCTCTGAATTTTACCAAGCTTTATAATTAGATGTAGATTAACTATAGTATTTCCGATTACCGATCTCAAGGCTTGACCTGGTATCTGGAATAGAACCCCCACTATGTCACAAGGACGATCGAGACTACCGAGTTGAGAATGTGGTGGAATAGCTCTTAGAAACCGAGGAGCTCTGAAGCTTGTACGCCGCTAGGGGGGGCATGGATTTGTTCGTGCGGTTTAGCTTTGCAGGCATCCTGAAAAAATTCTGAAGATATTTCGGGAATATAGCACCAAGTGCAACCCCTAGAAGTATTGTGTATCACCGGCGCTCACCACCGAATACAACTCTCTTCTTATACATTTCTTCCGCTCATCCCAGACGCTTCTCACCTACACCGCACAATCGTACCCAGAAAATTGTATGAAGCTAAGTCAAGTTATCAATTGACAGATCCTTATCTAGATCCCTGCTAATCTAGCTAAATACCGATGCGATCCTGCAAGGAACCGTAATCTATCACAAGTGGCAAAAACTTAGCTCCATCACAGATGGTGTGGGGTTGGGAGATGCCCATGGCAATGCCAGTCGGATAACCTGGTAAAATGGGAGGAGGTCGAGGCTTGGAATGGACACCCTGGCGTAGATCTCTCACTGGGAAGGTCCCTTGAAGTTCAATGAATTGTGCCATGCCCTGGCAATTGAGACTCGCCGAACCTCAGTAGAGAAAATCTTTCTTTAGCCTGGGCTTTGCTAGCATGTCGCCATAGGCTTGTCGTAGACAAGGAGGCTTTCACTATTAGCTTAACCCACTTTACCCTTCAAAAGCATCACTAGGCCCATCAAGACCTTCTTGGTACTAGTCCCTCCAACATTGTAGGAGCTAGTTTGGATTTTATAAATTCTCGGTGGCCCAAAACCTTCTCGGGAAGTCCGCCCTGCCCGGTATCTAGGCAGACCATTTCTCAAATAGCCTTCTCTGTAATAGAGAGGATAAGCAAAAAGGGGCTTTAATATGAGGAGAAATTGCTTGCGCCGAGGTTATTGTACGGCTGCGGTAGCCGCATTCCCGGTAGGATCTTCATAAAACCGCTGAAATCATATCCCTACCATATTGACTCCAATAAGCTTTCACTTTTGCATGGTCGACGCTGTGAATCGACCTTTGGGATTGGTGGAATAGCAGCTGGTGTGGTAGAGGTGGAAGCTTGCAATATTGTCCGTTAACAAAATTAACGGTACACAAACCGTCGGGGTATTACAAACGATTGCTGTTGGATATTTTCACTACTGTAGTGAATTTCAATTCATGTCTCAAGTGGAAGGTAAAATTCACATTCTGCTTCAATAGTTATAGGTAGTTTTCCACCAGCAAGGCCTGTCATTACCCCATAAAAAAAAAAAGGGCCCGAAAACAATGCCAAATCCAATCCACCTGGCAATGGGAGTGGGCTAAAGGCCCCCCTGCGGATTCACACAAGGTAGGTGAAGAAGTACAATAGCCCCAAATTGGGTTTGTCATCACTCCAAAAGCTCCAAAGTTTTTCAATTTCTCACTGATAGAGATGTCCAAGTTCATTGGGCCCAGGTGGTTTTCTGCGCCATTGTGCGCACTGGAAGCGCACTGGAAGGTGGCGGAGGAATTGGTGTGGTAACCGGTGATGGTTTCGAGATAGTTAGCAGCTTAAGGGGCACCCCTCTTGTTGAGGCCTTGGGAGGAGTTGGAGATGCTGAGTTTGTGCCAGGGGTATCGGACTAGAGTGCCTGGGATTGTAGCGGCGAGGGTACTACTGAGCTAGAATGGGCAGGGGGGAGGTGATACTAGGTAAAATAGAACATACTAGGCATGTCACGGGGTGGAAGATGCTACCGTTCAAGAGAAGACGAAGATGAAGGGTAATATCTCGGCGTTTCTAGCAACACTTTCCCTGGGAGTAGAGGAGATGGACGTGACTTATGCTTACGGCTCTCATTGGCGACGGCGAATTTGCGGCGACCTGCTGACCTAGCAACTCAAATAATATGGGCTATGATGTGTCGAGAGTACCTTGGGATTCTCGTTCTTTCTTTACCGCCTGCAGTGTCCTATATATACACAAAAGCTAACTACAGGCAAAACTCTTTCTTCTTCTCCGTCCAAGTCTTTTTCATTCCATCACCTTCGCTCGTCTTCCTGACCACACCCACAAAACCTCTTCCAAAACATTTCGTCCCCGAATCCCATCAGTCTGTTTCATCTACTTACAGAGTTTTCCTATCCATTCCTTTCCTGAACATTCCTGATACCTTCCCCTGTTTTGCTATGATCGCGGTTTAACACTTGACCGTTCCATCCCGTAGCTCCAAACTTCTGACTCTTCCTAGTGCCAAATCCAAACAATTTCAAACATCTCCGCTGCAGCTAACCTGTCGTCCAAACAACCATCGCCTCAACTCCCAACTTCCGCAACCCATTCCAAATGATACCCTCCTAATCCAAACATCCAGTGCCGTAGCAGGCGCCAGAGACACGGAACCTCCGTGCCCTTCTTCAACAGTAATAAGCAGGAAAAGCATAGTCATAACTATCATTCTCTCTGTTGCAGGACAATTTCATCATAAAGAATAGGAACTCAGGAATCCGGTAGTGGCTGAATCCATTATCCTGCTAGGTGGGAAATACTGTAGGTTGTAGTAAATTACCCTTATAACTACCGCCCAAGGGATTTCCGTATGACATGAAGAGTGTAGTACGTAACCCAGAGATAAATTATCCCCAACACCGTACCTGCATCTTACGGGGAGAAAGGTCAGGGGGAATAAGGGCTTGTTTAACCATGGACATTTTTTCATTCCTACCAGGTACACTAGTTGCAAAGCAAAACCTGAAGATAAATGGGGAAGAATAAGCGCGGTTTTGGAATCGATGAGCAAGACAACCTCTAGGGCAACCCCCCCGGAAACGGGAGTGGCTTCATTCGTAAAATCAACACAGGTGAGTCGGAACTTCTGGGATTGCGCACGTGGAGTGTGCTAAAATGGTACTCTGCTAAAGGCTTTGGATGGTAGGGGGAATGCAGTGTTCCAAACCGTCCCGTCCGGACGCCAGGGCCCTGGTGTCCTATAGTCCCGTCCGTCTTTTGTAAAGACCGTAGGACTGTAGGTTGACGGGCGGGCCCTGCAGTCTTTTTTGGAAATGGTAACTTCCGGTAGGCACCTACCGTCCTGCATAAGGACGGTAGAACTACCTTGCTCGCTATCATTGTCCCCTCTCCTGCTGTTGCCCTTTCGGTGCCGTATTTACTCTTTTATTTTTTTTTAGTTGATTGATAGCGAAATTTGATACATTATAGTAGAGCCTAAGCTTCTCTATATTAGAATAAAAATGTTTAACTTCTTAATAATACTGACATAATGCTCATGAAATTCGAAAATGAAACATAAACTAAGACACCTATAGGGCCCGGCCGTCCGTCCCGTCCAAAGGTCTCAAACTTGGCGTCCGTCCCGTCCTAGGCGAAATACGGACGGACTGGACGCTTGGGAACACTGGGGGCATGGGAAGGGTGTTAACAAATTTCATCAAGGGATTTTTGTTTGTATCTCTATACAATCTAAATCCATCGATCGGTTGCAGCAAGTGTGCCAAATGAGCCCCCAATTGTAAAAAAAGGTAAATGAAAAATAACCGAAACAAGAAAGCAAACAAACACTTCAAGTGAATGATATTAAGACTGAAATTTCAAGCCCTCCTAGTTTATGTCAATAGAGTAGAAATAGCCCTCTACTAACGCTAAATTCGAGGTGATAAGTAGAAGCTTATAAATCCTGAGCCAACGCTATAACTAGTAGAGCAATCCGGGGAAGGGGTTCCACAGGTGCGTGATAGATAGATTTATTCCCCTTGTTTATGATTTCCAAGCTAAAAAATGAATTTAAGGTATGTTTCGGTGGGAGGCTTACTTCAGAAGGAACGGTAAGGAGACAGTTGCGGTGGGGTAGTGTTTGGCGTAATTTATATGGTAAGCATACGGCCTCTAGGGGAGAAAAATAGTTTTGGTCGGTATAGGGTTATGGTGGTCCTAAAATAGCCGTAGCCCAAACACTTCCTTTCTGTACTCTGAAAGGTCCTTTTTTGTGCGCACTCCACAATACAGAGAAGAATATTCAAGAAAGGGACGCTTCGGGAATCCGGAGTGGGTGAGCCAGAAGGCCTAGCATACTGTAAATTCAGAAAACTTGAACATGTTTTGGCAATTGTAGAGTGAGCTATGCCAAAATATCGGGATGGGTCGGGAGGTTCATTACTCTGGGAGTGTAAGGTGAGTTGACCAGAAAGTGGAAACCTCCTTGGCTAGGCTAGCAATGTCCCTATCGTGGGGACATGGTGGCTATTGAGGTTCGGTCACCCTATCTAGACAAACAGGGCCTGGCAGAGTCTATCAGGCTCGAAGAGCTGCTCGGAGTGGGAAGTGGACATTAAAATGGCCGAATCCCCTCACAGATCACTACAATCATAGCGTAATCATGATATCCTCAACTCCCTTCAATACTAGTAAGTAAGCGATGTGCTGTCTGCAAAAGTAGCGCAGAATGTAAATACAGCTAGATACATCCTCTATTTTTCCTTCCTTTAATGTTACCCTCCCTCCAGTCAAGTGGATTTGGCCAATTACCCTGCAGCTTTAGGAAGATAACAAGTGCAGCGCGTTCATTCTCATTAAACTTAGTAGTTCTGACAATAATAATATCGTTAACAGTATCGTCATTGCCATTGGTGCGGCTGGATACTTCGTCATAGAGGTGGTCAACACAAGCCATGACGTCTATGACATCAAGTTTGCGAGCTTCCACTTCCTGATGAAGAATGCTGGTGAACTCATCACTTTGTGCCAACTCACCCAGCCCATTTTGTATATCCGTAGTTTGTGAGACCTTTTTCTGCCATTTTGCTAGGTAGACCATGCGTTCTAAAATTTACAATCAGTAGAGGCTCTATATACTCAAACCGATCTTACAGACCTAGGGCTCCGCGGACATTATACCGTTTCTCCAACTTCATCCTCTCCGATCTTTCTCCCAAAGCCGCATGCTGTCGAGAAATTAAAAACCCTGTAGAGGATCAGAGCTGGGAGGATCTTACTAGGAGGTCGCAATTTTCAAGAACTAGTCTTTCAGCATCCTTATCATGTGCTTGCTGCCACTCATCAAAGTAGTCGAGCAACATGGTGCGCCGCTTATTGAGAGACTTAACAGTACCCTCAAAATGGTTGAGTATTCTAGCATCCTCCTCCGCCAACAGCTTAGCCCATCTGTCCTTGTCCTCATCCAAGATTTTGAGCAATGTGGTACTCTCGTCCTGAAGGCGTTCGAACCACCTAGCTTCAACGTTCTTGAAAGCTGCGCTGTACGCAAGTATAGTGGTCGGGGCTTTGTTGCTCTGCTGCACATTGTTAACTGCAAACTTGAAACGGTGATCAAGGGTGATACGAACACTGTGTGTAAGATGGCGAAATCTGCCCGTAGGAACAGCGATAAGGCGGGTTGGAGACTTCAAAAAGCGCTGCATTTTAGGGGCAATGGTGATGAGACAAGATAGTGTGATCTACGGGTGGCGTGATTGCGTGTGGCGGCGAGGGCTATGAGAGTCACCTGGGTTTTGTCAAAAATGAGAAGTAAGGAGTCCCATGCCAAGACGTCACGCCCATCGACGTGGCCACGATTAGTCAGATCTTGGGTAAACCGTGAGCAGAGAAAATACCCTTAATCGACATGTTGGACAGGGAGGCGGATCAGGCGGGGAAGTGGGTTAGTTGAAATGTAGTAAAACAGTAGAAAGATGGAATCCAAATTGACCCAGTAGCAAGATGAGATTTAGAAGGGTAAAAGGTATATCCGATAACAGATAAAATGCTATTTCAGATTTGCTTGGTATTGAGCTGAATCTGGAGGGTTTATTTTGTCAAACTTCCCGTAGTGCCAATTCGCATACAAACCGATTCACTTTTGCGCCTGATCTACTTCCCTGTCCAGTACGCCACAAGGCAATGTGATACAGCCTAGTAACTTCGTGTAAATCTACTAGAGGACATTAGGCTGGTCAATATAAAGACAACACTGGTAATCTTGATATGGATGTCTGAGCGGAGACCACAAAGGGCACAAAAGTGCAAAGAATCTCAACTTCAGTTTTTAAATACACTATTTGCCCCTGGCATCTTTAATAAGAACTTGGTGGAGCTGGCCTGACCATTCGACAGCGCCCCCATACACAAAATCCTCTGCATACGCTACCCAAGCCTCATGTTTAAATATTTTGTCCAGCCATCCCCCAAACTCCCGCAGTCGCGAGTCAGGGCCCTGCTCGGGGTAGGGGAATTAATTTATCGGCAGTTTCCGCAACACAAGCTCCTGCGATTAGACACCACTGCTCGGCACCAAATCTTTCAGTGCAGAATATCTTTTTCACGCATCATTCTCTAAATGCTAATTTACAGTATGGGATCAGTCATTCCCAATAGGGCAGTGTCCAGTATTGCTGGAACACCACTCCCCCAGAGGAAGGGAATGCTTTCCTGCATCGCTTGGGATATCATGAGTTGAGGGCGCCCGATCGGAGCCAGTGTTCGCAACTGTCTGGGGGCCCCGGCGGCCCCACGGGGACACTGCCAAGAAGACTGGACCGGACCGGACGACAATTTCACTCAGTCCCGTCCTGGGACATTTTAGGACTGCGGGTCTGTGTGAGGGCCACGGGCCCCACAAGGTGAGACACTATTATGCCGTCCTGATACAAGGACGATAGGGGACGGTGGTGGACTGCGGATCCCCTGACCAAGATGGTAGGGATCAGTGGGGGTCTGCGGGGGTCTGTGTGAATCTGCGGGGATCTGTTAGGATCAGTGGGGATCTGTCTGGCCACACACTCTGAGACATTCTGAAACCTTGTGGTGGGGCCCGCCGTCTTCCCCCGTCCTACGGCCATTAGCCCCGGGCAAAATTCTCTCCAGGACTGGACGGACTACGATTCATAGTCCGTCCTGGTCCTATCTTCAGGGCGAACAGACTGCCCTGTTGCGAACACTGATCGGAGCATTGATCAAATGCCACAAGAATAAAACCGAATGGGGGTAGTAAAAATGAAACTCATGGAGGATGGAAAACCCCAACTTAATCGTAACTCGGTATTACATAGAGCCATGGCTCTTGAAATCGCTTTTGTCAAATGGGGTTAGATGCTATTCGGAGATTGATTGACATTGGGGCTCAGAGATGAGAGAACGCTATTGATGGATTGTGTTGTAGTGGAAGAGAGCGGGGTCAGAGAAGTCACCATTGAAGCTGGATAGGACATACTTGGAGAGCGGGGGGGACGGGAAGAGCGGTTTTTGTGGAATCTAGAAGGAGGATATAGGTCCTCACAGTGTTCGCAGCCGTCCGGGGCCCCCGTAGGGCCCGGCGGGGGGACTGCCAAGAGCCCGAGACGGGACGGCAAAACGTAGTCCGTCCTCGTCCTTGAATTTCCAGGACGGTCGTCATTAGGAAGGACGACAAGCCCCACGATCTGAGACATATTCCGGTAGGGGACAGTGGGGGACGGCCGGGGGTGGTGGGGGACGGCGGGGGGACGGCGGAAAAGAGCGGAAAACAACGGAAAAGAGCGGAAGACGGCGGGGGACGGCCGGGGACGGTGGGGGACGGCGGGGCACGGTCCTTCACTCGGATGTGTGGGGCAAGTTCCGGGAAAGACCGGACGGGACGACAGAATGCCGCCCGTCCTCGTCTTGGATTCTTACTTGTCGGGCAACTTTAGAAAATGACCGGACGGGACGACAAACTGCCCCGTTGAGAACACTGGGTCCTCATTAGTTACGTGTGTACTCTCGACGTGGAATTCATCATTACACCAAGGGCCCCCTTTCCCTCACTGTCTAGTTTTGAATTTTGGTGGTAAAACTAGAGGGGGCGAAAGTGTTTGCTTAATTTTCTACCGTCCTGAATTTTCTATATCTAGGCGGTTAAAATGTGACGTTCCCTGGGAGCTGAGTTTGGAAACCCCATGAGACAATAGACGGCAGACTACCTAGGCAAACACTAGGTATTCCTGTACCCCGCAAACGGACAATCCACCCCTGACGGTCGGCACGGCCTCGTACGGCTAGACGACTGTCTATAGGTAAACTGGGCTTAAGACTCAGAAGGACGGGCGAGGGAGTGATGGCAAGGGGGGACTTCTCTCACAGATCTGTCCAATCACAAGGTAATCGCAATATCACAACCCCCTTCGATATTAGTAAGTAAGCGATGTGCTGCCTGAAAACGTAGTGCAGAATGTGAATAGAATTAGCTATATCCTCTATTTGCCTCCCTTAAATCATGTAAAGCTCCTTCCAGTAAATTGGATTTTGCCAATTATCCTGGACCTTCAGGAAGATAACAAGTGCAGCCCGTTCATTGACATTAAGCTTGTTAATTCTGACAATAATTCTGCCCAGATACGTATTGTCATTGCGTTCAGTGTGGTCAGCTATCCCCTTGTAGAGATTGTCAACACAAGCCATGACATCCACGACATGAAGTTTGCGGGCTTGCACCTCCTGATGAAGAATCGTAGTGAATTCGCCACTTTGTGCTAACTGGCTTAGTCCCTGTTGTATCGCTGCGGTTGGTGGGACTTTTTTCTGTAATTTGGCTTGGTAGACTATCCGTTCTGCAATAGAACATTAGTAACTCAATAGATATAAATAGATCTTACATACCTAGAGCGCCGAGGACATTAAACTTTTTCTCCAACTTAATCCGCTCCATTTTTTCTTCCAAAGCCGCATTCTGTTGAAAAATTAGAACACCTGAAGAAAGACAGAGCAAGGATAATCTTACCCAGAGGGCACGATTTTGCAAAACTAGTTCGTCGGCTTTTGCTTCTTGCCGTTTCTGGTGGGCGCCAAAGTTTTTGAGCAATAAAGGATACTCCTGAGCGAAGCTTTTGAGTTGGCCCTGAAAGTGGTTACGCATTCTGGCTTGCTCCTCCTGAGAACGTTTGAATAACTTGTCTTTGCTCTCCTGAAAGACTTTGAGTAACCGCTCGATCTGCTCCTCAGAGCGTCTGGACCATGTAACCTCAAGTTTCTCAAGAGGTACCCTCAACGCAAGCCTGGCCGAGGCTCTGCGCCTCTGCTGCAAGTTGTTAGTTTACACTTCTTACCACGATCAAGAGTGGTACAAACAGAGTGGGTGAGATAGCCATGTCTCCCAGTAGGAGTAAAGCGAGTTGGAGACTTCAAATAACGGTTCATTTTAGTGGGTAATGGTGATGAAACAAAATAATATGTTTTGTAGTGGTATTGTTGAGTTGTGACAGAGAGGACGATGGAGTGACCTACGTTACCGAAATATAATAAATCGCTCGACAGAAGCCAAGACAATTAGTCCACCCGCAGATCTTTGCCAAGAAGACAAATAGTATAATAGAGTTACGGCGCCCTGGTGAATGGATCAAAGGTTCTGTTCCGCTCCCTCATACAAATGGTGCGTTTCCTTCCGTTTCAAAACGGAAAGAACACACTTTTTACTATGGAAACGGTCGCCGGACGGAACGGAACTGTTCTAACTGAACAGGTCCTAAGAAACTAAGGAATACGCAATGAGACAAAATTCTTGCTGTGGAGGAATTTTTGTTTACAGCAAAATATTGGCCAAGAGTTCGAACTTGCCTTTTGCGTGGGGTGCCGTGACTCGAAAACAAGTCCAATTTTCCAAAGCCAAACAAATACATTGAGATAGTAGCCGTTATACGAGAATGAAAACCCAATCAGTACAGAGATGTGAGAAACCCAAACTATCCAAGCAATGAATTCCATTGATCGACCATATTCCATAATTCCACTGGCGTAGGCGTTGGGGGAGATGCCGCTGCCCTTGTCACTCGAGAACGTTGCCACAGATAACGTAATTTACCCATTAGCGGCTCGTTACCCAAATGCAGCTCACCATGGTAACCACGGGAAAATCAAATGTAAATTTTATTATCCAAATAAATAGTAGTGATACTATGTGGAAAATTTGTTAGAAAGTACTTTTAAAGTACGGGGACAAAGCTTTTCGTCCAGGGCGGCAACTGCAACCCCACTCCCACCATACATTTATTACCTATACAACCACGACTGCTTAGAATGCACTGAAAATCGATGTACATATCCAGTAGATATCAGAAAACCTCCATCTAAAATTTTAGAGAAAGAAAATCAATACTTAGTATACCATCCCTTTGCATCTAGAACAGCAGCCACTCTCCTAGGCATACACTCCCACAGGCTTTCCAAAAAATCCCCTTCAATATCCTGAGTCCAAACCACATCAAGAGCTTCTGCTAGACATCTCCTAACAGTATCTGGCCCCCCCTTAGTCTTTTGAATGTTGGGAAAGCGCTGGGGTAGCTTTTCCTTCAACCTCTACCAACGGTGCTCAATATGATTGAGGTC
>Ga0307507_10003685_pt1 | contig 28961 bp, 5 predicted proteins | sample 7_EM_MG_FD_207223 | JGI IMG/M metagenome (GOLD analysis project Ga0307507, IMG submission 207223) | Populus trichocarpa ectomycorrhiza microbial communities from riparian zone in the Pacific Northwest, United States - 7_EM | ecosystem: Host-associated > Plants > Roots > Unclassified | place... | reverse complement strand
ACCTCTGCTTCGCATCTAAGAACCTGAAATTATAGAGCGTCGCGGCAGTCGGCCAATTAACTCTACAACTAGCTCTACAATTGCCAATCGCGTCGACAGATCTACTCATAGAGAGCCCTTAGCATTTGAGCGAAATACTGGCTATACTATGGACTTGCACTTTGATGTTCTTGATCGCGCGCACGGGCCACATTTTATATCACATCGACAATGTAAGGGATAAAGGCCTCCCTATTTATCAGATAATCTATATTCTCTAAAGGCGTGGATTATATATATAAGTCACGTGCACAGAGCCTATGCACTATAAAGTCTCTTTATAGCTCAAAGTCCTAGGGGCTTATTAGAACGATTAAGTCAAAATTATCAATTAGTTAACCCATTTTATCAATAAATTGCTCTATATGAACATTCTAACAGTTATAAGCCCGGTCCGCCAACTTAAGAAGCTATTTAGCTATTACTTAATTATTTACAGAAATTCTACCTCATTGTTAGACTCTAACACCTTATTGTCAAGACGCAGACTCTAATAGAAATCCTACCTTAATTGTTACAGGACGATTCTAATATGATTCTAACATAATTCTAATACAAGATTCCACGAGATTCCACGAGATTCCACCTTAATTATTATAGGACGACCCTAATAACAAGGACAATCCTAACAACAAAATACTATCTCAATTCCTTACTTGCCTATTAGTTAAATGACTCCACCAACAAGTTTGTTAATGACGATTATCCTTAATAAGCTAGAAGACTGGGAACAATGGCTATAGCAACTCCAAGCCCTTATAGATTAGCAAATTTGGGCCTATATTAACCTAGCCATAAAAGCACCTTAAAAAGGTCTACTTAAAAAACCACCTTATCTAAAGGTTATAGATTTTAATAAGAATGCAACTATATATATATAGCTCTTAATAAATTAACAAAAAGCGTATAAGAATAGCAGATAATACTACAACTAAAATATAAAGTATTTCCTAAGATAGGAAGATTATCTTTAATAGATCCGTACCTAGATTATATCTATAGTATTTGGAAGGATAATGTAATCCTATATTAAATGGAAGAATATTATAAATAATAGACTATTAAATACGTCCAACCAGGAAGTCTATTAGCGTTTAATATAAGCTAACTACTACGCCGCTAATAGAAGCGCAGAGTATTATTAAGAGACGCTTGTCCGGATTTAAAAGGTAATATATATCTATGGCATCTGCATCTAAGTTATCTAGAATCTATAAGCCTTTACTATTTAGGTCTTAACGCCTTAGGAGTTAAGCTTTAAGGCCTAAAGATAATGGAATGTTAATATTGCAGTCTTGATAAAATTAAGTGTTAGGTCTTATAAAGGTTCTTAAAATAGAATATTAATAAACCTTATCTAGACCTTTATATTAACTAGACTAACCTTAAAGAAGCATATACCAGATTTATATAAGTTGTGCTTATCTATAACACTTTCTTAGGAAGATCCTTCCTATATTTTATAATGATATATAGTAAGGAGAAGAAGACACTATAAGTACTTAAAGATTTTATCTAATAAATTCGTCTAAGGTATAACCTTAAAGTTAATACTATTAAATTAAATAACATGCTAGGGAAAAGGAGAACCCTTAAATGGCTATAGATGCAAGGGATTATATTTAAGCCTTTAGCGCTATATACCTAAGCTTAAAATAGTACCGCCAAATACTTAGGGGGTGTAATTATTAAGAGAGTATATGTAATAAGAATTGCTGCTAATCTACTATATAATTTATGGAATAAGATAGTCAACTATATAGTCTACCTTTAAGATTAAACGCCACAGGAAAATAATGGTTGGAAATTGCTATATAAGAGGTTCTATACCTTCCTAGCTAATAGGAGATTAGGAAAGCCGTAACTAGCGCACCTAAAAGCCTATGGTTGTAGGGCGTATATAATAATATTAAATACCCAGCTAAAAAAGAAAAGGCTAAGTAAGCTAGATCTACGAGCCCACATTAACTACCTTATTAACTATAACTCTACTAATATCTATAGGATCTGGATCCTATATAAGGGTATTATTATCTCTACTAGGAATGTCATCTTTAATAAAAAGACGTTTTTTAATAGTAAGTAAACGGATATCTTAAAGGACCTATACACTAAATTAGATACGCTAATTAAGAAGATTTAACTCCCTAATACCCTAACTAAAAATAAGGTTCTGTAACGGGACTAGCCTAGTTACAGTAGGAATGTCTTGGTGAAACACTTAATAGATAAATTCCGACGCTTTAATTAAATTCTGCCAAATTCTGCCAAGTTGATTAAATTCTACCAAATTCTGCTAACTTAATTAAATTCCACTAAGTTCTACTTTTAATTAAATTCCACCAAATTCCACTAATATAATGGAATTTGGTTAAAACCTATTAAAATCCGCGTAGGCTTATACCCATGCGTCTGCTGCTAAGACCCTAAATATTTAGTTATAAGTTTCCTATATTCCTTTTTTTTCTTTATATAACGTCTTATTCTCTATAAGATCTATATACCCTTAGATTTAGATAGAATTTATATTATTCCTTTAAATCTTCCCTAAAGCCTCTTTGCGCCCTTATAGGTTCTTCTAAAAGATAATAAAGAAGTATTTAAACCGTTAATTTAAGAGAAAGATGATAACGTTAATAAGATAGTTTAAACCTTTAATAAGTTAGTAGATCTTAAGCTTGCAAGAGCTCTTAAAGATGTGTATTATATACTACCTCTAATAAAAGAAGACAAAGAATCTCTATATGCCTTTTACATTAAGTATCCTATAAAGTTAAATATATAAGATACTAATTAAGACATCGCTTATTAAGCAGGAGATGTGTTTAACACTTAGGGGATGTTTAACAACTTAGTTAAAGACTTATTTAAGGAAGCTGGCGATTATAGGTTTAAAGACTTTATTACTAAAAGGATTACTTTAGCCTATTACGGCGCCTTCTTAGTAGGAAGGAAGTTTAACCTTAATAATTAACTTAATAACAGTAAGCTAAAATTAGGTAGAATATGTGATGTTAGATTATATAGGAGGAACTTATCTCCGCCACTTTAGTTAATTTATAACCTAAATATATACCCTCTTTAAGATTAGTTCTAAGAGGCTTAACAAGCCTATCTCTAATCTTATTATTAAATAAGGTTATTTTAAGAAATAGATAAGAAGTATATAAAGGGATAGTAGGTCCTTAGCTTAATATAGGTGTTTGTGTATAAGATAGATAAGTATAAATTCCTCCAAAAATGCAAGGCGCGCTTAGTAGTATATGGAAATTAATAGGCCCTAGGAGACCTACCTATAAGAGCTACTATATTAGCAAGTACGGCCTTCCGGACCCTATAGCGATTACTATAAAATTCGACCTAGAGATGATATAGATAGATATAGTTAACGCGTTTATCTATTGCAATTTTAACAAAGTTATTTATATAAAGCTACCGCTAGGGTTTAATAAAGGAAAGACAGATAAAGTACTACGCTTAAGAAAAGCCCTTTATGGACTATAACAATTACCTCTATTATAGTAAAAGAATCTTATAAGCTTATTAAACAAATTAGGGTTTAAAGAGGTTCCTTAAGAGCTGTGCGTTACGCTAAAAGGAGGAATAGTCGTCTTCTTCTATGTTAATAATATTGTCTTCTGCTACTAAAAGATAGATAAAAAGAAAGCTTAAGAAGCAATTAAGGAGCTAAGTAAGGAATACTAGATAAGTACCCTTAGCGAACTAAAATAGTTCCTAAAAATTTATATACTATATAATTATAGCTAGAGGCTCCTATAGCTATCCTAGGAAGCCTATATTAAGAAGATAGCTAACTAGTACAAGATAGATCTTAAAGGGCGTCTTCTAGATACTTCTATGGCAGAGTTAGAACTCCCTACTAATTACTAATTAATTCGTCTAATGCATCTGTCCCCTAATATAGACCTATTAGTTTATCTAAAATCCTTACTAGCTTCTACAATACTATATTAGAGAAAAATAGGTTTAGTACTCTATATAGCCACTATAACGCGTCTAGATATTACTTTTATAGTATTATAGCTGGCAAGGTTTAATTAGAACCTAAGCTAAAAGCACTATTAAGCAGTAGATAGAGTAATTTAGTACCTATATAGTATAAGGAGCAGAGCAATCTGCTATAGAGGAGATAAGGAATAAATAGTAGAGGGAGAGATAAAGAAATACGTAATAAAGGATAAGATAATAGAAGAAACGGTAGAAGTAAAGCGCAATTATTTATCTATGCTAGTAATATATTATTTATAGATAACTCTATTAACAGAAAAAGCTTATAAGGATATATTATAAAGCTATTTAGGGGGCCAATTGCCTAAAGAGTAAATAAGTAGGGTATAGTTATAACGTTAAGCATAAAAGCCAAGTTATTAGCCTTATTATAGATAGTAAAGGAAGCTATCTTTATTAGCAGGCTATTTAAAGCAATAATATTACACCTAAATTAGCCCTTAATTATTAAATGCAATAATACCTAGATGCTCTAATTAATTATAAAAGACACGGTAAAGCTAATTATAAAGCTCTAACACGTTAACATTTATTAATACTAGCTACATTAGGAATACACAAGGAGATAAGTATAATTTTAATAGACAGTAATAAAGGAGATAATCGCCAATGAACTTATAAAGGCCCTGCCCAAGCAGAGGTTTTAAAGCTTTATTAATATAATTAGAATAGTGGATATTAAGGAGCGGCTAAATAAGGAGAAGCAACTAGAGGACCTAAGGGATAGTATTAGAGCAAGACGGAAGGATTTAGATAAGATTATAGTTTAATTAACTCATTAACGGATACGAGAAGGTGGCTAGCTTTAATCTTAAAGAGCTTAAAGCTAAGGGGGTGTATTAGATAATCTGTATTCTCTAAAGGCGTAGGTTATATATATAAGTCATGTGTACAGAGCCTATATACTGTAAAGTCTCTTTATAGCTTAAAGCCCTAGGGGCTTATTAGAACGATGAATTCAAGATTATTAATTAATTAACCTATTTTATTAATAAACTGCTCTATATAAACTTTCTAACACTATTAGCACCTACTTTTCTAATAACCCCCCTACTAAAGCCTTTATATTAATCGCCAGTAAATCTTTTACCCTCTTCTATTTATCCTAAGAGTAATTAGTTATATAGGTATATTATACAGAGAGAAGAGTTACTTATAGTATGTTAATATTGCTAGAGAATCTCTTATACGGTAAGATGGGAAGTATACTAAATAATTATATTTCCCAATTTCTAATAAAGGACAACATTAGTGGGATTTAAACTTATAATCTATTAAGTTTAAAGTTAGTATATATTTATATACACCACCTATACGCCTTTAGTAATTACCTTTTGCCTAAAATTATTCTATTTATATATTCTATACCCTTTAGTACTTAATATTATATAATATATCTTTTATATACCTTCTCTTATACAAATATAAGAGAATATTTAAAATCTAATAAGCTGCCTAGTCTATTACACACTTTAATACCTTAAGTATTTATAGAGTAGTTCTTATATAATCCTATAAAACGCGACGTTAAGAACCTAAAAACACTTTCTTTAGCTTATCGCTTATTCTAGGTATTAAAAGAACTTTAATTATAAGTTGTAAGAGTTATAGAAATCTTATACGCTAAAAAAGCTAAGTTTACCATTAAATAGTAGTTATTTGGCCATTAAGCGGAATTGGATTCTTATTAATATAGTTATTAAACTTCTCTAGACTCTATGGACGAGTATACTTTAAATAATACTAAAGACAAGCCTTATGGAAAGCAGTGAGGTTTTCTTAGTTGCGTATAATATAGTTAAACCTAAAAGTATTGCTTTTTCACGGAACCTTTTTTAAAGTTTTTATACGCTAAAGAGCTTCTTTCTCCTTTAATGGTAATATAATTATTCTAATCTTTTAAGAAAGCCGTATAACACTCTAGGTTAAGAACTTATACCGCTAAATAGTAGGGAGACTTATATAGCTTTTTAATATACTTTACAAGCTTTTCCTTAGTATATTAGAGTTAAGTAGCCATAAAATTATCTTTAGCCTTAGTAGCTATTACCTAGAAGGAAAGAATTAGCTAAAGAAACGTTAAAAGTATCGTATAATATACTAATGCGGTCTATATTATATCCTAAAGAATATTAATTAATATTATAACCCTTTCTAGTATTATACAATCTCCTTAAAGAAATAAAGTTGCTTTATAGAAAGACTAAAGAAAATTACGAATTATATAAAGATATATCCATTTGCTTATTAAGAGGATATCTTTTAGGAAATTGTCCTTATAGTACTCTATATAGAGTTAAAGCCTAGCCTCTACCTTATCCTTTAGAGCTATATATAATATAAGAAACTAGCTATTCTATCTTATATAATTATTAAGAGGAATAACTTTACTAGCATATTTAATAAACTATGTTATATGGTTAGCTAAGCTATGGATATAAATAATATAGTTATAAAGCTTTCTTATTAGCTCTATAATATTTTAAATAATTTAACCTCTTTTATATATTTTATCTAATACTAGCTCTATAACAGGACTAGCCCAGTTATAATAGGAATGTCTTGGTAAAACACTTAATAGATAAATTCTAACGCTTTAACCAAATTCTACTAAATTCTGCTAGCTTAATTGACTTCTACCAAGTTCTGCTAGCTTAATTAACGTCTACTAAGTTCTACTAGATTAATTAAATTCTACTAAAGTCCGTTAAAGACTGCGTGCATATATACGCATATATTAACCACTGTTAGCAACTCGGTCAATTAAGGTATAAGTACGGCAAAAGGGTCGCGCAAGCCTATATAATTGGATTGTCTATAAACAAAGATCCAAAGTGTGACGGTGCTAGAGCGCGTCACCTACTACTTTGCCGTTTCCTAAGCAATTTGCGGCAACTTGCGGCAATTTGCCGTTTCCTGGGCAATCTGCCAAGTTCTGCTAAATCCTGCCATATTCTGCCAAGTTGCTATTGGCTCGCTTACTATTAGCGCTTTAATAACCCTTTATATCTTGCTAGTCTCTACCAGTCTCCTTCTTCTCCTTAGCTTAGTATTCTTGTATAGTAGTAATTTACAAGCTTTAGTTTAGAAGCATTTATACAAGCCCGTTACATTATACTAAGCTCTCCTTACATTACCTAGGAAGGCCTTAATAATATCCCACCCTAAAAAAAGACCGTCGTCTGCAACGACGCGTTAACGCGTTATACTTAGACATTAAGAAACTTACACTACTACGCCTAAGAAGGCCCTAACAATATCCCAATTTATAGGCCAGACTATACTTAACCTACACACCTAAAAGAACCCTAGAATTAAAACCAAATTATATAATTCTAATAAACCTTAGGAAGCCGACAATGGCACCTAAAGCAAGCTTATCTAAAAAACCTGCCTCTGCCTAAGAGGAATATAAGATCTAGTTAAGATTAGAAATTAAAGACAATAATAATGTTATAGATGTATATAAGCAGATTTATGTCCTTACAGCTAATTAGAAGGTTAATTGTCTTTAAGCCTAAAGTATACAAGAGACTCTAAAGGAGATCCCAGAAAGCCTTACTGCCTTATAAAACAGCCCAGCCTCCCCTTTACAAAGCCTTAGTTAACCTATTTACTTAACTAAATGCAATATACTAGAGAGTATAGATACAATAACGAAGTAATTAAAGTCTGTTAAGCTCCCTAACCCCCCACTATTATTAAACGGCATAGACCCAACCTTTAAGAACTAGAGGATCCAGGTGCAAGGAAAGCTTTATATTAACTATAACTATTTCCCCTCTAAAGAAGCTAAAATGCTCTACCTCTTCAGTTAAACCGTTAGGGACGCCTAGTAATACCTCTAGGCCAAGTTTAAGAACAAGTTACCTATTTAGTTTATATTTGTTAATAAGATAATACAGTATCTAGCTGCTATTTATGTTAATCTAAACACAGTACAGGATACCTGTTACAACTATAACTGTCTAATAATGAAATTAAACTAATTCTTTGCTAAGTTCTAGACCTAGTTCTTATACTTAGCAGGCAAAGGCCAGGTTTCCCCTACAAACTACCGTTTGGACCTATACAATAAGCTAACGGTCCAACTATAAAAGAAGATCGCGATAGCCTTAGACGACTTACCAACCTACCAAAAACTTGCAGCCTAATGTTTATTGCTAGATTTAGAACTAAAACGAATTAATACTCGTTCTAACTGACTAAAGAAGTCCTGTAGCGACTAAAACCTATCCGCTACGCTAATGGGAGCTAGCGTTAGAAGACAAACCACGACCGCCTTTACACTAAAAGCGGTTACAACTACCTACTCGCAAGCCTCGTCCGAATCGCTATATACTATGCCTTTAGCCAATGCTTGTTGCCATACCCTAATTAACCCTGCTATGGTTACGTGCTTTAATTGCGGAAAGGATAGTTACTTTACCACGTCCTACCTAGAGCTAAAGGATATAGGTGATATTAAGGAGATAGAGGAAGAAGAAATGTCTAATAAGTTAGGAAAAGAAGAACCCTAAGAAAAAACTCCCCCCTAGGGTATCCTATTAATCTTAAAAAGATTAATTTAAGTTAGCTAATAGGTGGAAAACACTTTATAGTTCTATATATAGTATCTTAAAACGAGAAATTTACTTATTTCTCGCGCCTATGGCGGGCTTTTGTCCTTTGGGACGAAGTCCTTTTAGGAACTACTACTGCCCTACTACTGCCCTACTACTGCCCTGCTACTGCCCTGCTACTATGCCGTCCCCCTATATCTTAGCCTATAATGGCCAGTAATATACTAAAACTGCAGTAACACCTCCAGATATATAATATTAGTAGTTATAGCACCCCTATCCTGTGGCAGTAATAGTAAAAGCCTAGCTATATCTGTTACTCTTAATAGCGTAACATACAGCTACCTATGGGTAAAGACTGGTATATGTAAATTAACGCCAATAAAGTTAAAAAATTGCCCCTGCGACTTATTTATGGTTATAGCAAAGCATAGCCGGATTGGAAACTGCCTTCTACTAACAATAAATGGCAGTTCTCCTTCTATAGAGGTAAGCTTGATGCGAGGGATTAGCCATAGCTGGTTGTGAAAGCTGCCGCCAAGTATCTAAGTTTTAATACAGCGGCGGCCTACGCGCGTAATAACTATACGGGTGCCATTATAGAGCCCTTTATTAGGGTAGAGGTTCCGTAAAAGGATTATAGGCGCGCCTACCTTTAGGGAAAGCTTTAATGGAGGTAGGCTACTAGGGTTAAATATCTGCAGAAGCTCTACTGGTGGTAGTTCTATATAATTTTCTTCTTCCCCATTTTGCTCTATAGAGTCTATAGAATAAAAGGTGCTTAGGGAGCCGTGGAGCCGCGGAAGGATAGCGTCGTTAATCTTAGCTACAGTATCGTTATAAATGGTTAGGATAGCGCGATTGCGGAAGGTATTAGGGTTAGTATATGCCCGAGTAAGCAGTTGTGGAGGGTATATATGCCTATAAAAGGGTTCCTAGGACCGTAATAGGGCTATACCAGGCGGGATACTAATACTGCCAGCTAGGGCTGGATTGTAGGATAAGCTTTATACCTAAGCTGCAAACCGCTAATTTATCTCGCCCTGGCGGACACGCATATTTAACCATAGGGACAGTATATGGAAGGTAGGCCAGAGGAACGACCGCTGCAGGTAGGCACCTATAATGGCTGCGCGGTTCCCCTATGGGACGACAGGCAGTATTTAAGCAAAGTTGCCGCCTAAGATAGTAGGGAGTCCGCTAAAGGTAGAGTTGTTAGAACGGACGTCCGTAAGCATACGGTGCACAGCTTTATAGTAGTAGCGGTGCTGCATTGGCACCTTATCCTAGATAAGCAGAGAAGTACGGCATAGAAGCTTAGCCAGATTTGAGCTTTTAGAGATATTGTAAGTAGACTCTTTGTGTAGATTAAGAGGTATCCAAAAACGGGAGTAGGCAGTACGGCCGCTAGGCAGTAAAAGGGCCGCAATGCCAGAAGAAGCTACGCAAAGAATAATCTTACCACGTGAGTAGTAGTAGTGGCAGAGGCAGTAATAGAGAAACGTTTTACCAGTGCCTGTAGGGCCTTAGAGAAAGAGGTAGGCCGTCTGCAGATCCGTATCTATAGCGGCAATAATAGTATTAAAGCACGCTGCTTAATCCATATTTAGCTGCTAGTATAGCTTAGTAAACTGGCGTTCTTCCTCTATAGGGTTATATTACTATAGCTCCGCTATAAGAAGCGGGTTACTTCTCTCTGTAATAACAGCCCACTAGTACTGGAACTGGGGCAGGCTATAGTCTATAAGTGTCTTTTAGTGATCCGCAAGCATCTAATAGATAAGGTATAGGCTATAATTAAGATGGATATTGTTATCCTTGCCAACTGCAGGAGGAGCATTAGGTTGGTAGGCTAGAAAGTAAGGCAGATTATTGCAAATAGACTATTTAAAGCGGTCCTATAAAGCAACTAGCTCCGTAATAGGGCCGTAAACTAAAGCGGTTATAAATAAGGAGCGTAGCTGGGCGCTAGTAGCAAAAACGGCGGCCTCTAAAGCAATTAATCCACTTATAATTATCCTCTAGTAGCCCTAGAGCCACGCAGGCGGCCTAGAAGGTTGGATAGACTATACTAGTAATAGTACGGAGGTCCTTAAAGGAGGTAGGGCTGGGAATAGATGTTAGCAGTAGCTGTAAGTAGAACCTCTTACCTGTAGTAGGGCTGTAGTAATATATACAGCCTATTACAGTGCCCTACTGGCAAGGACGCCACTCCCGCGGCTTTAGATAAAAGACATAGCGCCTAGGGAAGTCTTAATATAGGCGGTTACGGCCATCCTTATGCTCCGCGTTATACTTAAAAAAGGCCGTTAATATAGAGTAGGAGAGCTTAAGGCGCTGCTGGATTTCCTCTATAGACTAGTCTAGCTAAAAGTATATAGGCTACTCGCCTGGAAGGTGCACCGCAAGCTAGATTATTGGGGGGAACTCCTTATAAACAGGAAACTTAAATAGCCGCTAAATAGCCTTAGAGGCCAATATAACGGCCCTACAAATACTGGCTTACCTTATTACAGCCTATAAGTTATAAAGTGGTGCGGTCGTTCCCCTTATATATATACTTATAGATATACTTAACAGACTTTATAGAGGCGTAGACCTCAACATTTATATAAGCACAGTACTTTACGGTTAGATATAGACTATACAGAATAATCTAGTGGTTATCTATTTTAAATGTAGCTCTAAGAGGCCCTGGTAAGCAGATAGACTACGTCTACTAGTTATTACAACGGCGGTATTCTGGATAGCTGTCCTTATATATAATAGTAGTAGGGTTAAAAGGCCTAGGGTACCACTTTAAGCAGGCTAGCAGAAGGCCCGGCCCTAGCGTAACTATATAGGGAGCTCGCGGATTCTAGGAGCCGTAAGGGCTATAAACCATTATTAACTTCACAATCTCAGTAAGGCAACTAGTGGGATTGTCCTCCAGCTGCAAAAGCTCCGCAGATATAAAATGGTTGATAATGGCTAGGTCTAGCAGCCTATCGCGGTCATGTGGATATAGGAAGAGTAGTAGGTGTATATAGGGCAGGCCCCGTTTCTGGTACTTAATGGTCTAGACGCAGCCGCGGTACCGGCCAAAGATCTGCTTCCGTTTTAGGTCGTGCAGAAAGTGGGTAACTTTTATATAGAAGACGCGCACAACCAGATTGGGCCTATCTGTAGCGGTCTGCCTAGGTAGTAGCTTGTGGGTAATCTTGTCCTATCTAGGGTTAGCAGTAAATGTAATAAATATGCTTAAATGGCTGTATTTACGGATAATAGCCATTAAATCTTAATAGCACTGCCTAATAAAGTAATCTCCACTAAGGAAGCTTAATGGAAGGACTATACGGCGGCCTAATAATTTAGGGTCCAGATTATTACGGGTAAGAGCGTCTATAATACTATTATACAGCTCTGCGCGGAGGGTTGTTTAATTAGAGCGGATCCAGCTAAGCTTATTTTAATTATATAGCGCCTATATATCCACAATATACTGCTAAAATAGCCAGCAGTAGGTAAAAGGGACCAACTTTAAGTTGTTATGGATATATAGGTAGAACTAAAAGTACGCCCGCTGCGTTAAACGGTCTTACTAGCGGGCTTAATTAGAGTCGCGTAACTAGAGACCCCAATACTAGCCAGTATTACCATAAGGGAAGAGCAGTACTTAGTAGAGCGGCATATATACGGCATGTGTTAAGTTAATACGGCAGTACCGCGGCTGCTTATTAGGCGTATAATGCTCCGCAAGCACAATATCGCGGAAGCTAGCATTACTGTACTCGTCTGGTATAATAACGGCCACTTTATTGCTTATTAGGAGGTTCTTACGGCGCCAATTAGTACCAGCCTCTAAGATAAGCTATATCTGTGGGTTTAAGATAATCTATAATAGGGTTATTGCGGGCTGAGCCTAAACCCATTCCCTTATAGTTTAATAGAGGGTAATAAAAGGGTTCTGTACCTTAAATAGCATAGCAGTAAGGCACTGTAGAATAGTTACATCTAGCTGGGTATCAGGACAGGCCCGTAGCCGGACATCTATGGCATAACTAGGGTTGTAAAAGTATAGCTGGGTATACCGCGGAGTAATATTAGTAGGAGGCTCCAGTGGGCCCTATAGATGGTAAAGCTTACTATATATCTAGAAGTAATTTAGGCCACCCTAGGCTACACCATAGTTAGTAATAGTACAGTTTATAGACGTAAAAGCCAATGCTGTATTATATACGCGGAGCCGCTCCCTAAACTGCCTGGTAGAAGTACTACGGAACTCTAAAAGGTCGCGTAGATATTCTGGTAGAGGCTGGAATAGAGGGAGGTTTATATTACTATGCTTATAGTAGGCTTTAAACCGTGGATTGCCGCGATGCGACGTACTAATACGTTCATCTATCCAATATAGGGCGGCGCAGAAGTTGTAGGCAATATTTATAAGACTAAGATCTAGCTACTCCATAATAGGGTGGATGGTAGTAGGACCACAATCTAGCTGCTCTGTGATAGGGCGGACCGTAGCAGGTCGCAATTAGATTAATATAGGCGGTCGCGGCTAGATTAATACGGGCGGTATAAGGGGACGGGAAGTAGAGGGAGAAGTAGCGGCAGAAGCAGCAGCGGAAGTAGCAGCGGATTGGCGGGACTATACGCGTCCCTTTCTTTTCTCCTATATATAGAGTTAGAAAGGCAGTAAGTAAAAAAAGAATAAAAAGAACTCACCCTATAAGAGTTACAGGTCTTATATAGAGCTCTAAAAGGGTTTATTATAAAGTTAGTGTAAGAGCGATGCTGCTTATAGATAGCGCAAAATTTACAACCAGAAGGCATTTAGGCGGTAGGTAGGGAGAGCTTTAAGTAGAGCTTCGCGTAGAGCTTTATATAGAGCTTCGTGCAGAGCTTTTACGGAGCATCGTGTAGAGCTTTTATGGAGTATCGTGTAGAGTTTTCATGGAGCTTTATGTAGAGCTTTTGTAGAGCTCTATACAGAGCTCCGTGCAGAGCTCCATGCACCCCCTATAACGGAACCTTGTAGCAGGAACTACAATGGGTCCTATTATTAGGCTGGGTATGTAGGTAAGAACAAATCAACAACGTAATAATAACTGGTGGAGTAGTTGCCTAACAGATTAACTCCAATTATATTCTAAGATTCACTATAAGGAGAGAACTATCTACGGTAGGGACTAAGGTCCTTTAAATACACAACCATACTCCTAAAAAATCCTCTCTTGTATATAAGGTACGTGTTATACATATTATACATGGACGTATACTACATATACTCTGTATACTATGTATAATATCATGTAACTCGCTTACCATTTCTTATTACATGGTTCTACCGGATCCATTCTAGACCATGCCTATATTAACTAACTAGCTTCCTATAACTCTTCCCTAAGTAGTCGTAATATTGTACTTAAAGTGTCCGTAATACTATCTCCCTCCTCTTTATCTTTGTCCTTAAAGATTCCTAACATCTCTAAGTCGTTTACTAGAGGTATAATATCCGTATAATTAGTCTAGTTAATATCCTTGCTTATTATACCTAAAGCCTCTTCTTCTTCATAAGCGTAACGCTATGCTCGCATTATGGCTGCCATACTGTCGCTTAGTGAGATAATGTCGTCTCCATATTCTTATTATGCGAAAGTAGGGTTAGTGTGTGTTGCTATAGCAAGTCCCTTATCTTAATAACCCTTATTTTGCTTAGAGTGCACAAAAGCAAACGTTTAATTATTCTGCGACGTTTATTCTATTTCTAATGCTAAGTGTGCGCGTCCTATAACTCTTAACAGTCTTCAAGTTCCCTAAGTAACTTATTATAGGGTCTTGTGTTTAATCTACCACTATAAAGCTTAAGTCTAAGTTGGCCGCCGCGCGTGCTAAACTCTACTATTCTGCTAAAGAGACCGCTTAGGCCCTTAAAGCTTAACGTCACTCCTTTAAGTCTTAGTAGGTTGCGTTCGCTCAGTTAACCCATCTTAAGAAAGTTCGTAAGAAGGTTCGTTCTAAAAAGTAGAAACTGGTTTAACAGGGTCTTAATAAGTTAGGTAATAAAAGGACTAGCTCTCCTCCTATAAGGGAAACAACTCTAAGTAGCTTAGCAATTGCTCCTCTTAGGTCCCCCTTAGGTAACTTATTTTTTGGCAATCCTTCTTTATTAATATTACCTAACCTGCTTTCTTCTAATACTTCTATACCTTTCCTATAGCATTCTCTAGGTTGCTTAGTGGTTCCTAGATAGTCTTACTATAGCCTATCTACCTTACTTTATACCACGTTTTATTATCTACATTCTTATAACTAATGATCTTTAAAACTTACTATTTGTCTTTCTCTTATCCTCTATACGTGTCTACCTTATAAACTAGTGGCTTGATATCTCTATGTGCTAGTTCTAGCATCGCGATATACTGTATAGGGTAGATCCTTATTTTAGCTAGTAGGTTTAACTTATACATAACCAATAAAATTCTTTACGCAATTTTAAAAGGTCCTAGTCTAACATAGTCTAACTTCTTGCTTGGTTATCAACTCTTAAAATTTTTATATAGTAGCTACACTTTATCTCCCTTCTTAAGATCTGGTCCCTTAGATCTCTTAGTATTATAGTACCTTTTTATTTATTCTTGTACTAGTTTAGCTATTTCCATAAGGTCTGCATAAAGATTTATTAACATCTCCATTCTTTGTTTAGCTGTGCTACTTGTCTTTTTTGCTTAACATAGCGATAATGACGTTCTTGGTTTATACCCGTAATTTACCTTAAATGGTAATATCCCCATTCCTTCTTATAGTGTTGCATTATATGTAAACTATGTAACTAGTAATAATAATACCCAATTATTCTATGCGTAATTAATATAGTACCTTAAATACTATTTTAGTGTCTAGTTTAGTCTTTCCGTTTATCCGTCTATCTGCGGATAATACGCTATAGATATTACTACGCAAACCCCTTATTCTGCCAGAAACACTTCCTAAAATACTGCTATAAATCTTGGATCTCTATCTAATATAATCTTATCTAGTGCTCCGTATCTTGCGAATACTTCCTTTATATAGATTCTAGCAACATCCTCTACTAATACTTCTTTAGTGCATGCTATAAAGTATCCCCACTTTGTTAGCTTGTCTACTATTACTAAAATCGCGTTATAATCTTGTCCTATAATAGAATCTCTTAACTTTAGTAACTTAATAATAAAGTCCTATAATATAACTTCCTATAGTCTTCCTGGTATTTTAACAGGTTATAGCCCTCTATACGGCTTATGCCTTGTTAGTTTATTCCTTTAGCAATCTAAACATTCCTTTATAACTTGTCTTGCTAGACCCTAAATTCCTTAAATAATGTACTCTTTTTAAAGTCTTAATACTAAGCCTATAGCTCCGTTGTATCCTTATATTATTCCCTTATAGAATTTCTTAATAAATTCTTCTATAATAGACTTAGGCATATATATTACTTCTCTATTTTTGTATTGCTCTAAGTCTGGATCCTCTGCCTATACTTCTTGGATCTTCTATGTCTAATTACTCTCTAGTAATTTATAGATCTAACTTTCCTTGGTTGCTATAATCTTTAGATAATTATACCTAATTAATCTATTTTAATCCCTTTGTAACAAAGCTCCTAATAGCTTTTTATTACTTTATAGTTTAGCCTTTCTGCTTAGAGCGTCTGCTTATATATTATCTGTACCCTTAGTATGCTAAATTTTAAAATAGTATTCTATAAGCATTTCCGCCTATCTAACCTGTCTTTAGTTAAGTTCCTTTATTATTAGGAATTCTGTAAAGTTCTTATAGTCTGTCTTAACTATAAATGGTTTCTTTATGCCTTGTAAAAATGCTCTCTATTTCTTAAGTGCTGTAACTATACCTAATAACTCCTTGTTATAGATATTATAGTTTAACTCTAGTGGTATTATTTTCCAACTATAGTACGCTACTGGATGCTATGCGTCCTGGTGCTTCTGTAGCAAATATACTCCTAGTGCGAAGTCTAATACGTCTATCTTAACAACCGTCTCTAACTTTGGTTAATAGATCTTAAGAATTAGTTTTTAGGTAAACAACTTTTTAAGTTCCTAGAATAGCTCCTTTTATTTACTACCCTAAACCTATAGTTCCTCTTTCTTTGTTAGCTTTGTAAACGGCTTAATGCTTTTTAACCACTGTGCTATAAACCTCCTATAGTAGTTATAAACCCCTAAAAACAACCTTAACTGCGTAACGTTCTCTAGTTCTTACCAACTTACTATAGCTTTAACTTTCTTTAGGTCCATACTAATCTTTCCTAGTTTAATAATAAATTCTATAAAATCGGTTTTTCTTATAAAGAACTTGTATTTCTTAATTGCTACTAGCATCTGTTCCTTTTATAGTCTCTTTAAGACCTACTTAACGTATTCTCTATGCTCTTTCTTACTTTCTAAGTAGATAATAATATCGTTAAGGTACGCTATAATAAACTTATTTAGGTGTTCTCCTAATATACTATTAATTCGCTTCTAGAATGTTGCTAGTGCATTTATAAGCCTAAATTGTATAACTAATAGTTTATATAGTCCTTCCTTTAACCTAAAGGCTGCCTTCTATTTATTGCCTTCCTTAATCCTAATCTAGTGGTACGCCTATCTTAGATCTATCTTTATAAAGATCTTTACGTTACCTATCCTATCTTGGATTTTGCTAATTAAGGGTAAAGGATACCTATCCTTCCTAGTAATACTGTTTAACTATCTATAGTCTATACACATCCTAAGTTTTCCGTTTTTCTTTAGGATAAATAGTACTGGATATCCTACTAATAACTATAACGGTCTGATATATCCCTTGCGTAAGTTTTCCTGGATAAACTCCTTAAGCGCTACTAACTCTGTTTTAGTAAGCTTATAGATTAAAAAAAACTTTAGACTTATTCTCTCTTCTAATTCTATTTTATAGTCCCACGCTATATGCTCTAATAGCTTTTTACTTTCTAGTAACTATAACCTTTTACTATACTTGTAGTATCTCTTTGGTATATAACTTAAGCCTTACTTAGTCTTTTTGTATGTTGCTCTAACCTAGTACTATACCAACTTGGTTTGCTGTTATATCTTATATTATTAAGTATCCTTAATATCAACCTAACCTATATCCTAATTAATCTTTAGATTGTACTCCTATAACTAAGGCATTCCTAGTATCGCCTTATCCTATCCTAATAGTAGGATATTAAAAGATATTCTAACTGGTCTTCCTTTAATAGTTAACTAAATAGGTCCTATTTTAAGATTAATAATGCCTCCTTTATAGGCTTTCTGATCTCCTAAAATTATTATAAGTAGATATAGGTGTTTCTTCTATCTGTGTAGTAACCCTATCCTTTCTACTACCTTTGGTGATATGTGGTTCCTAGTTGCTCTACTATCTACTAACACTTTAAACTGCTAATCTTGCCACTTAGCTTATAAATTTAGGTATTATCCTTAAATTCCTTTAAGGGTTTAAGGCTCTAACACTAGTTCCCTCTAGTTCTATACACCTCCCCTTTTCCTAACTGTTGGCTGCTAGATCCTATCTATACTTAGTCCAACTTTAGCTAATACTTAGTTTATTTCTTTTCTTTTATGTGCTATGGATAAGTGTTCTCTAGGCACTCCCACCACTATTATCCATCTAGGTATTCTTTTATAAGAAATCTTCCTGGTTAAAGTGTTAAGTTCCCTTAACCTTATACTTCTACTAGGTGCCATCTATATATATATTTAGTATTCCTAAACCGCTTTTCCTCTAGTGCCTAATATATCCTTATTAGGTACTTCCGGTTCTTGTCTTTTAGTGCTCTATATATATTACACGTATTATCCACACAAGCTATCCACAATAGTGTATAATACGCTGTATGTTTTGGGTTAACTCTTAATTTATCTTTATTCTTAAGTTTAAACCTATACCTAGTTGATCTAACCACTGGTATTTCTGCTATAGGTACTAAGATTTATTACTTACTTCTCTAGTCCCTAGATCCTTCTTCTAGGTTCCTTAACATTATAATTAATGCTCCTTTAATGTAACTTATATGTTTCTCTATAATAGGTTGGTCTTAGACAACTTTTTTATCTAGCTATATATAAAAGTCTTCCTATTTATTGTTGTATTATTACCTATACCACTTTCCGTACAACTAGTTTAGTGTGTATAGTTTATCTATTAGAAAGTACCTTATTATCACTGCATCATAATATCCTTTAGTATGTCTTTCTTTAAACCTAGTTAGAATATCTAGATCCTCTTCTTATTCCAGTTTATCTAATTATTTTACCCTAGGTGTCCCTGCACTTGGCCTATTAGTAACTCTTTATATGGGTGCTCTATCCCTTATATAACCTGGCATAGCTGACCTCTTATCTAGCTTTTGCTCTTGCTATATAATAATTCTTATTCTAAACTTATTTATAGTTTCTTGTTTTCTGCGTCTTATAGCTAAATCTTTATAGTTATCTTACTTTTTAATCCTAGTATTAACTATTTAATCTTTAGGCCGAATACTATATTTACCTAGGATTGCTAACGTTCTTATTTGTTCCCTAAACTTGTAGTTCTTAAACTTGCGTCCTATACTTATTCTTTTATCTATAAACTGAGTTGCTGCCCTTTCTCATCAGTTTTTGTCCGTTGTGGGTCCTTAGGTGTGTCTTATCTTATTTTAAAAATCTTAAGCTTCTCTTATCTCTTCTTAAGAATCTTAAGCCTGTGGCCTTTTGCCTTTATTAAGTAATAAGCTAGCACTAGTAGTTGTCTACTTGTTTAGTTTCTTCTAAACATTACTCCTATTGTCTTATAAAGCAATGGAAATTATATCTAATAGTATCGCAATACCCGTTACTAAACCTTATTCTATAATGGTTTTAGTCTCTACTTCTGTTTTAACTTCTTTAAGGTCTGCATGCTCCTAGTAAGCTACTTTTATTGCCTTATTATCAGTAAATGCTTTGCCTATATTAAACTTATTATCTTTAATATCTAATCTACGAGCTGGTTTGTTAGTTCCTTTAAACTTAGATAATAATAGCTCCTATAGCCAATAGCTTACGCCGTACTTAGCGTCCTTATAAATTCGGTATGCATTATTATAACAATACGCAAAACTGTTAATTAAACACTCTTTTGTTCCTTATAGTGTACCATTATCCCTCTATATATATGTGCCGTTTACTGGCCTAGTTCCCTTTACTATATAGTTACTTTAACTACCTCTATAGTCTCTAGCGAAATAACCTTATTTTTTACAATTTATATAAGCCCCATCTTTAAACCATTTTTCTTGCTATAGAGTCCGCCTAAACATCTTCTACTGCTAAAATTTTTAGTTTAGCCTCTACTCCTAGGTCCTTTAATTACTAGATCCTTAACCTCTAGGTTTCTATAGTTTCTTTCCCCATCTTTAGGTTTCTTTGGTACCACTTAGGTCTATTAGCTCTGCGCCATTTTATAGTTTTTAACTCTATATCTATTGTTGCATACTCTGCGCCTTATATAACTATAGAACTCTGTCTTGCCCTCTCTTAGCTTGTTCCCTTTAATAGATTCTATTATTAATCTTTATTAACTGGTCTATTAACTCCCTTAGAGTATCTATATCTTCTATTAGGATAATTATGTCCTGGACTTTAGCCTTAAGTCCCTGTTTATACTGTGCTATAAGCGCCCTATCATTCCACTTAACCTGCATGGCTAGTGTTTAAAACTGTGTTATATACTTAATTACTAAAGTGCGTTATACTAAGTTCTGAAGCTTTCGTTCCGCTGTAGTTATAGCCTCCGGGTCTTTAAATATCTGCGTTAGTTGTTCTACGAACCCGTTCTAACTAGTAAATATATACCGTATATCCTAGTTAGTAGTTGTTATACCATTAGCCTATATTTCCGTAAGGTATAGTTTAAACCACTTAAGTACCCTTCCTATCAGGAACAATCCTGCGTAGGCTATTTAATCTAATAATGTTGCTAACTTCGCTCCTTTCTATATTACCTTAAAGTGTATCTGCGTAAGAAACCCCTTAAGCTTTAACTTCTCTCCTAAGAACCGTTTAATTAAAGGTAGTTTAATTTTCGCTACTCTAATTCCATTAATGCGTTCTTTAAGTATCCTATTATTATCTTATAAGTAATTAACCATTTCCTGTAACTAACCTTGCGTAACCACTTAAGAATCTATATCTGCTATACTAGTGTCTCCTCCTCCTAAGGTTGTAGCTGCCGTTAACGCCGTTATAACTAGTGCTTTGGGTGGCATGTTGTTTAATCTTATTTAATACTATAACCTTGGTAGTAAATGTGTAACGGAACCTTATAGCAGGAACTATAATGGGTCCTATTATTAGGCTAGATATATAGGTAAGAATAAATTAACAACGTAATAATAACTAGTGGAGTGGTTGCCTAACAGATTAACTCTAATTATATTCTAAGATTTACTATAAGAAGAGAACTATCTACGGTAGGGACTAAGGTCCTTTAAATACACAACCATACTCCTAAGAAATCCTCTCTTGTACGTAAGGTATGTGTTATACGTGTTATACGTGGACGTACACTGCGTATACTCTGTACACTACGTATAACATTATGTGACTTACTTACTATTCCTTATTATATGGTTCCACCGGATCCATCCTGGACCGTGCCTGTATTAACTAACTAGCTTCCTGCGACTCTTCCCCAAGTAGTTGTAACATCGTACTTAAAGCGTCCGTAACACCCCCTATGAAATTTTTTCCGCAGAGCTCCAAAGTTTTGCATTAGTATAGTATTACTTAGCCTTTAGATATATAGACGAAAGTAGTACCATTTTAAAGCGCTTTGTAAATTCTATAAGTATATATAAATAGAAATCTTATTTACCTACTATTGGGGGGTGTATTGCAAGTGTAAGTATTAAGGTCGCGAGGTCGAAATTGATGGGGTAGTACGTGCCTTATTAGGTGACCCGCACCAAATTCTAACCAATCGCAACTCTTGCTTAAAATTAACTCAGTATATAGAAGATGGATATAGAGTTAATATAAATACCCTTATTAACACTGGAGTAAATGGCTTTACTTTTATAAACACTGCTTATATAAATAACGTTGCTAAGTTCTTAAATGTAAATACTACCTAACTAGAGAAGCCTGTTTAAGTAAAAGGCTATAATGGCCAAGCCAGTAAGCCGGTTACCTATATCTTAAAACTATATATTGCTATAGATGGATGACGCTAGTTTAGTATCCCCTTCTACATCCTAGACCTAAGGTCCTATAATATAATCCTTAGCTGAAAATAGATGTCCTACTTTAACATTTGGTTAAACGTGCAATAAAGACAGTTTATTTGGCCGGAGAATAGACTAAAACTACCCTTCTTTATTAGAGAAATTCGGACCAACTGCAAGATATTAGCTGTAAAGGCTGACCCTATTTACTAATGGGATGTTAGAGATTGCAACCTAGCCTTTACCTAAGAAGATGCCCGCTGCAAGGCCGGTAAGAATTCCATACCAACAATAATACTCCCCTAAAGCACTACAGTTAAGGAGGACTCTACTTATAGAAGTGGAACGGATAGTAATGTAGACGACTTCCAAATTGCGAAGATCCGGCTAATATAGAAGAGGATGTACTAACAGGATATAAAAGATAACCTTTAGAAGATGTAGTAAGAGCTAAAAGGAGTAAAGACAATGCTAATATACTAAAAGTCCCTAAGGCTACGGACACCCCTACTACTATATAACACCCCTATAGTAGACATTGCGGCAATTAATGCCATAGGGTTTCACTTTAATATATATTAAAGGATAATAAAGTTTTTATAACTAGCTTATATAAAATTAACTGGATTATTAATAAGAAGGAAGAAGGGCTAGTAGAGGAAACTAATAAAGAACTAGTTAAGCGCCTTCTCCCTACTTACCTCTTAAACTATAGAGACGCGTTCTTAAAAGCAGCTTTAGATATACTGCCCCCCCACCAAACCTACGATTATAAGATTCAGTTAAAGGCCAATAACTCTCTAGGTTACAGCCCCCTTTACTAGCAAACTATAGAGAAACTAAAAGCCATAAAACAGTACTTAATTAACAACCTGTATAAAGGGTTTATTAAATTAAGTTAGGCCCCTTTTACTTCCCCTGTCCTATTTATAAAGAAACCTAATAAAGGCCTCCGCTTCTGTATTAACTATTAGAAACTAAACGCTATTACTTAGAAAGATTATTACCCTCTCCCTTTAATTAACGAGATTTTTATATATCTAAGCTAAGCCAAAATCTTTATAAAGCTTAATATCTGCTAAGCTTTCTACTAAATTAGGATAGACCCTATATTAGAGGATCTAATAACGTTCCGTACTCGCTATAGTTCTTATAAATATAAAGTCCTCCCTTTTGGACTAATAAATAGGCCAGCTATGTACTAACAGTATATAAATAATGTTCTTTTTAACTACCTTAACAAATTCTGCACGGCATACCTAGATAACATTCTTATATACTTAAACAATAAACTTAAGCACCAAGTTTACGTTAAAAAGGTCCTAGAGAGGCTACGGAATATAGGCCTATAAGTTAATATTAAGAAATATAAATTTAGAGTAAAACAAATAAAGTACCTTAGGTTTATCGTTAGTATAAAAGGAATTAAAGTTAACTTTAAAAAAATTAAGGCGATATATAACTAGAAACCCCCTTATACTATAAAAGGCATCTAGTCCTTTCTTGGCTTCTGTAACTTCTATTATTAGTTTATCTATAACTATAGGGTTGTGGCTAAGCCTCTTATATAACTAACTAGGAACAACATACCTTTTATTTTTAACGATAATTGTATAGAAGCCTTTAAGGAGTTAAAGGACCGACTTACCTCCTCCCTAGTTCTCTGTTACTATAACCCAAACCTTAAATTAATGCTAGAAATGGATGCCTCTAACGGAGTAGTAGTGGGGGTTCTCTTACAGTTATACCTATATGGTAAGTAATACCCTATTGCGTTTTTCTTAAAGATAATAGCCCCAGCTAAGTGTAACTATGAGGTACATAATAAGGAAATACTAGCTATTATATAATTGTTGTTCTAGTTGCGCGCAGAGCTTAGAAGCACAGACTCTTGAATTAAAGTCTATACTAATTATAAAGCCCTTAAGTACTTTATAACAATAAAGCAGCTTACTAGTTAACAGGCTAGGTAAACTAAAATACTTTTTTAATTCTTCTTTATGATTATATATTGCCCTAGTAGGCAAAATTCTAAAGCTGACACCCTTACCTAAAGAGAATAGGACGTGGAACCATAGGATAAGCTAAAGGCTTAGCACTAGACACGTGCCCTCCTCTATCCCAAATAGCTCGACCTATATATCCTTAAGGAACTAAGCTCTAAATAGAGTAAGCTGGCGCCTATAAAAGGAGAGATCTTAGATAAACTAATAGGACTAATTAACCGCATCCTAATCGCGAACCGCTTAGCCAAATCCCTAAAAGCCCTCTGCGACTAAGCTACGGAAGGCGACCCTAATTTGGAAATAGAAGATGGACTGCTCTTATACTAAGAACGGCTTATAGTTCTAGACGTTAACAACCTACAAATGGAACTAATCCGTAAAGCCCACTATTAAGTCTCTACGGCGCACCCTAGTTAAGATAAGACCCACTAACTACTAGCGCCTCACTACTACTAGTAAGGACCCCTATCTAATATAGAACGGTTTATTAGGAATTATTATACTTATAAATAGGTAGATACCCCTAGGGATTAAACCCCTAGATGGTTATAACTACTGCCAGTTTCTAAACGCCCTTAGCAGTATATTATAATGGACTTTAAATCATTCCTAAAGGACAAATATGGCTATAATATGGCCTTTATGGTAGTTAACTAACTAAGTAAGCAAGCTATTTCCCTCTCCTGCTTTAAGACTATAACTGCAAAAGATATGGCCTACATGTATATTAATAACATTTACTAGATCTATGGCGCTCCTAAGTTAATTATCTCTAACTATAGACCCTAATTTATATTGGACTTCTGGGATAAATTCTACCGCATCCTTAGGATTAAGATTAAGCTCTCTACTGTATTCCACCCTTAAACTAACGGCTAAACTAAGATTATAAACCAATACCTTAACCAGTAACTTCGCCCCTTTGTTAATTATTACTAGGACAACTAGTTGGAACTACTGCCTATAATAGACTACGTATAGCTTACGCTCCCTTATAATAGCATAGGAATATTACCATTTAAGTTACTCTATGGATGTAAGCCACGAACATCCTTTAATTGGGATAGACCTATAGGACCTATAACGGCCCGCGAACGTCTTAGCTATAAAGAGGCCCAGACATTTGCTAAGAGAATGTATAGAGCCTAAGAGACTGCCTAAGCAATTATAAAAAAGGTATAAGAGAAGAAAGAGGCTGACGTAAACTAATATCGTTGTAAGGTAGACTTCTATATAGGAGATAAGGTATAGGTGTTAATGAAGAACTAGAAGACCTAAAGGCCAAGCCGCAAGCTAAACTACTAAATAGCTAGCCCCTATAAGATCCCTAAGAAGGTAGGGCACTCTTTTAAGGTTAAGCTACCAGAGTCAATAAAGATCTACCCTATCTTCTCTTTAGACCGACTGCAGAAGGCCGCAGACGACCTATTACCTAGACAGTACAACGACCCCCTACCGCTAATTTAGATTGCAAAGGACAAAGAATAGAAAGTTAAAAAGATCTTAGTAGTTAAGAAGGACTATAGTACCTTAAAATACCATGTGAGCTAGGTAGGTTATGATAAAGACCCAGAATAGTACCCTATATCTAATTTTAAGTACTCTCCCTATAAGCTATGAGATTTCCACCTAGCCCACCTAGACCTCCCTAGACCACCACGCAAATTAAACAGCTGGATTAAATGCTAGGAAGAGGGGTTAGATAACTATAATAATTTAGATAATAATAAAGAACTTGGATAAAGCCTAAGGGCAGGCTTTTTTAGGAGGGGGGGGTAATATAATGGTGCTAGAGCGCGTTACCTGCTACTTTGCCATTTCCTAAGCAATTTGCGGCGACTTGCGGCAATTTGCCGTTTCCTAGGCAATCTGCCAAGTTCTGCTAAATCCTGCCATATTCTGCCAAGTTGCTATTGGCTCGCTTACTATTAGCGCTTTAACGACCCTTTATATCTTGCTGGTCTCTACCAGTCTCCTTCTTCTCCTTAGCTTAGTATTCTTGTATGGTAGCAATCTACAAGCTTTGGTTTAGAAGCATTTGTACAAGCCCGTCACATAAAGCTAGAGAAAGGAAAGGAGAAGAATAGTAGTGCCGCTTAAGGTTTTATGCGGCCCTTAAGTCACATAACTGCAACTGTTTGCGACTGTCTACTACAATCTACCATTTTCCACTAGCGCCGTAATATTATCCCCCCCTCTAAAAAAGCCTGCCTTTAGGCTTTATATATCTGTATTACGTCCATAGGGTATTCTTATCTTTATATTTAATAGGCAGCTTATTATCTTTACTATACTAGCACTCTATTTACTTATTAAGGTGCTTTAGGGGTCTAGGCTTATTAGGGTATTAGTTATAGAATTTTTTAAGCTTATAGGGACTACCTATAAAGTTTTATATAGGGTACTAAGTAGGGTCTAGGTTATATCCTTTCTAACTAATATAATACTTTAGTATTCCCCTTATAAGTTTATAGGCTAATATCTCTTTAATTTCCTATTTATTATTACCATTAACTTAAATTAGCAGGGGCGGTTTATTCTTTTATCCAGGTAATAAGTTATTTATAGCTTTTTATAGTTTATCTGGTAAGAATTTAGGGTGGACCTTAATTAAATCTGGGAGCTTTACTTTATATAAGTTGCCTCTCTTTTTAAGGACCTTATATAGTCCTACTATCTAATAGTCTAGCTTACGGCTAGACCGTTTTATCTTTTAGTTCTTTATTATAACCTAGACCTTATTACCTACGGCAAAGTCGGGCTTATGCCTATACTTATTTACCTACTATTCTATTAACTTCTAGGCCTTTTCTAGGTTTATATAGGCTACTTTTTAGGCCTCTTTTAAGCGTTTAGCGTTATACCATACTTCCTTATAAGACAGTTTTTTGTATATAGTCTGTGGCCCTTTTAGTCTTTCCTAGTTAAAGCTTATATAGGGTAAATACCCCATTTCCAGCTAAATAGGTGCAAATCCTATAGAGTTATAGGGTAAGGTAGCCGGGGTGTAGTCTATTAAAGGTAAAAGTTCGGCCTAATTATTTTAAAAGTAGTTAATAAAAGGTCGGAGTCTCTGGTCTAAATACTAGTTTATAATCTCTGTCTAGCCGTCTATCTAGGGGTAGTATGCTATAAAAAGCTTTGGCTTAATACCTAAGATCTAGGTAAACTCGTTCTAGAAAGCCAATATAAACTATGGCCTATAATTGGATACAATAGTATCTAGTAGTCTATAAATTTGGTAGATATAATAGATATATAGTTAGGCCACCTCCTTAGTATTAATATTCTTATAATAAGGGATTAAGAATAGGCGCTTGCTAAAGTGGTTAACTATAACTATAGCTATATCATATCCGTTGCGGTCTATAAATAGTTTATAGAAATTTATAGAGATATGCTGCTAGGGGCGCTTTGGTATTAGGAGTAGTTTTAACAGTCCTAAGGTCTTATCTTATAGAATTATAGACCTATAGCAGTTGTTACAGTTTTATATATAGCAATTAATATCCATAACTATTCCAGGCTAGTAGTAATGGTTATTAATAATTTTACAGGTCTTATTTTTCCTAGGGTAGGCCATAGAGACCTAAGTATACGCTTCTATAATAAGCTAGGTCCATAAGTTCTATTTCTTAGCTACTACTAGCCGTTCCTTATGCTTTAGTAGTCCATTTTTAAGAGACTATAGGCTTGTGGCGTCTTTTATCTTTTTATAGTACTCCTATAGAGAAGGGGCCGTACGGTTTGCCTATAGCAGTTTATTAATAAGGTTAAGTTCCATAGAGTTAACGGGACATATCTTAGCGTCTAAAGGGTTTATATTTAGCTCTACCCGTATTTAAGGGTTAAGGTACTCTAGTTATAATAGCGTCTAGGTCTATAATAAGATCTTTACAGCCCTTTAGTTATCTAGGTCCCGTCTATACCTTATTAGGGCGTCCGCCCAGTTTATAGCGCCTGGCCTATATATAATTAAGAAGTTAAACGAAGATAGGATATCCGCCTATTGCGCCCGCCAGGCCATAAGGGCCTTTATTATTATAAAGTATTCTAAGGCCTAGTAATCTAAAACTACCTAAATAGGTTTAGGGGTCCCTTTTAGCTATACTTACCAGTGCTAAAAGCTAGAGATAATAGCTAGCATTTTCTTATTATAAATTGGGTAGTTCAGCTCAGCATCTACTATAGTCTTTAAGTAGTAAGTAATATGGTGCTATTCTCCATCTATCTGTTTTTAGGAGTAAATGCTAGCAATAACACTATCTAAAGTATTAGTCTCTAGCATTAAGGGCCGTTCTAGGTTAAACTAAGTAAGTAAGGGAGCGGGGACTAGCTATTTTTTAAGCTTATTAAAGGCCTGCCTATATATAGTATTAAAGTAAAAGGGCTGGTCTTTGCGGGAAAGATGGCTAAGGGGTTAAGCAATTCTACTATAGTTCTTAATAAAGCGTTAGTAAAAGTTACAGAAGCCTAAGAATAACTATACCCCTTTTACGGTCCTTAGAGGTTCCTATTAATTAATTATAGCTATTTTTTCTAGGTCTGCCTTAATTCTATCTATACTAATAATAAACCCTAGGTACTTAGTGCGCTTAATACTAAATTCTAACTTTCTAATATTAGCCTATAGACCAGCTTTGCGGAACTGTTATAAGACTTTACGGATATACTCCTTATATTCTAGTTTATCTTTAGAGTAAATTATAATATTATCTAGGTAGGCTGTATAGAAGTTATTAAGGTAGTTAAAGAGTATGTTATTTATATACCGCTGGTATATAGCTGGTCCGTTAGTTAGTCTAAAAGGTAGTCCTTTATATTTATATAATCTATAGCGGGTCTAAAATGTAGTAAAATCTTTATATCTGGGGTCTATTTTAATTTGGTAAAAGGCTTAGCGGATATTAAGCTTTATAAAAATCTTAGCCTTGTTTATGTGAGGGCGCGAAGAGGCTTTAGGGAAGATTCGAAGGAATAATATAAATTCTATCTAAATCTAAGGGTATATAGCTCTTGCAGAGTACAAGACGTTGCGTAAAGAAGAGAAGGGAATAACGAGAGAATCATATAATTAAATATTTAGGG
>Ga0307507_10003684_pt1 | contig 28965 bp, 11 predicted proteins | sample 7_EM_MG_FD_207223 | JGI IMG/M metagenome (GOLD analysis project Ga0307507, IMG submission 207223) | Populus trichocarpa ectomycorrhiza microbial communities from riparian zone in the Pacific Northwest, United States - 7_EM | ecosystem: Host-associated > Plants > Roots > Unclassified | place... | reverse complement strand
CTCCTGTAGAGTTATTAGGGGGCGCCTATTACTTACCCCTTTGCTTTCTATTGCTATTTCCTTTATAACCCGGAACTGGTCTAGCACATTTTAGCTAATAAGCCACTGGGTAGCCGCCTTAAGGCCTTTCTATATTAAGAGTAGTGTATTATAGTTTTTTATACCAGCTGCTAAGAGCATTGCTTCTTAGCCGGTGTGTAAGGGGCATAATAGTATTACGTATTTTGGTGTCTGTCTTAGCCAGCTATATTCGCACCTTAGGCTACCTACTAGGATACCCACCTAGTGAAGCCAATCTTTTAGTCCTATTATTCCTGTCCTTAAGAGTGTTGCCATTATATTTTCTGCCTTTGTTAGGCCCTCTTGGAGCCCTTAGGTATTTACCCCCTATAGCATTACCTATGCTATGGCTTGGGTTCCCCTTGCCTAAGTCTACCTCTATACCTTTGACTCCCATTCGTCTCTCTAGCGTCGGTCCAACCAGTATTGTGTTGCGGTAGATGGTTTTCCAGTACTCTTTCGTGCTCTACTTTGGCTCCTTTCTCTTCCTTGCTGTTGTCTTTGCTGGCTAGGCTTAGTTATTACTTTACTAGGCTTAGCTACTACTATATCAGGTATAGTACTAGCGCTATTGGAGCTCCGAAGTCTCAAAATCCACTCCACGCCACTAAAAAAATTAGCAGATCTACAGCCAATGTAGATCGGCTCCAACTATCTACGTCAAAAAGGCTTTAATCCAAATAGATCACTACCACAGTGGTGTTTTAGTTTCCGTCATGTAGAAGGCTGTGGCGGCGGGGCTATCGACTATAAATATGGCGCCTGATAGAACAGTAATATAACCCATTGGGATTACAGTTGCACTTTAGGGGAAAGTATAGTTGTTTATGCCGCCTCTACCGCCTATTTTGGCATTATAATCAATTAACCAAATTATAATACCATAAAGGCAACGCTTGTTTGCAAAGCATTTCTTAAGGGTATATATTTCCTTATCACTATAGCCCAACTAGTTATTATTATTGTATATAAAGTATTTTACTATTGCGGTGCCGTTAAGATAGGGAGTATGCTCCTTTTCGTCAATTATTTAACATTTTTAGTTATTCTAAGGATCTAGCCCCACAATTTCAAACAGCGTGTTTTATTTCATCCTCTCAATTGAATTAGCCCCGGCTTTTAACTAATCAATTATGAATTTCCTTAACCGTAAATCCCTAAAGCCTACCAAGATCAGTTTTTTACCCTAATACTCCCACCCTTCTTAGGGTTGCAAGTCAGTCAGCCTAATTCAACTGAGACCTCGAATTGATTGAATTAAGAGCTTTATAAGCAGAGAGCTCTGTTAATTAAATTAATATTGACTTCTTGGCAATAGTTGCAACTGAATTCAACTGGGTAGTAGTTGGCAATTATTACTAGTCTTAGCATAGAGGTAATTTTTGGATAGGACTCTGGCTTAAATTTAGGAGCAGACGTGTCGTTATTGCTGTCTAAGCTATAATTTAAAGCGCGCTAAAGATGGGTAGGTGCAGTAGGGTCAGAATAAGCTATAGAGAGTATTAAAGTATTTATTTGGCCATTATTTAATATGTTAAAAGATATAATAGTAGTAGAATTAGTAGAGCTAATAAATGAATCTAGACTAGAGGAGAAATTCCCCTTTAACTACTAAGACTCTAGAAGTAAGATAATAATATAAATAGTGGGCAATACTTGGATAACCCATTTTACTAAGGGCTACTAAGAAAATTAAGGTTTAGAATATTACTATATATTAACCTAGTAGTATTTCTATAAAATATTAAAAGCTTTAATGTTTATTAACCAATTTAATAACTACGACTTCTATATTGATTGAGTTGCCAAGCCAGTGAGTTCTCAGTTGGTTGAATAAATTGAGGCTTGGCAATCAATTCAATTCAATATTAAACCCTCATTGATCTGCAGCCCTGACTCTTCTCATACTCTACGCATCCAACCTAAAAAGCAGCGTCCCGAAACCCAACTGGTCATACCCACCACTATTCGGACCATAATCTCCACCACCGCCCTCGGCACCACTCCCATCGCTAACCACCAGATCGCGGTACGCTTTGCTCCATGACGCATTCAGTCCCTTCAAGCTGCCGTAGTGCGCGTACAGCAGCTCCCACATGGGCCGAACGTTGCCGCGAGCCACGTTGCTGATGACGGGTTGCGTGACGTCCGACTTGTACGTCGTGTAGGGCACATCGTGGCCCAGATTATATTTGGCGACGTATTCGGCGCTGGACAAATATCACACGTTAGTCATGCCTACTTCTGCTTCTGCTCTTCCTCACACTTCTCCCTTTAGTCCTTAGGAATCCGCGGCACCCCCCGTACCGCGACCTGGAACGCAACATTCCACAACACTAGGCGAAGAGCAAAGCAGGAAAGGATGGGAATCGGAGAGAGATTAGATAGAGAAAATTAAAACTCACCCAGCCAAGATCAAACTATCATTCAGCCCAAACAAGTCATCCCCCTGGCTCCAACTCTGCTGCGCCAGCTGGCCCAGCAACGCAAAATCCAACATCGAATGCCCCTGATCCCGCCCAGCCTCCTGGCCCTGCCCCAGTTTCTCCCCACTCCCGGCCTCCGAATACGTGATCCAGATAGCCTTGGTGAGCGCGCCGTTCCCGGCGCCCGTTTTGAAGTACGTGATAGCCTCGTCGTACATGGTCTGGTTGTCGGACAAGATGCCGGTGGCCTGCATGGTCAGGAGGTTGGCCAGGTCCCAGTTGGCCCAGTAGTGGTTGACCTTGGCGTCGTTGTGGTTGACGAGGAAGTGGTGGTTCATGGGGTAGAACACGTTGCGCAACAGGGCGATGGTCGCGTCCAGCCCCTTCCATCCGGAGTACCCGCGCAGGATCTCTGCCGCGTTCGCCAGCTGGTATCCGTAGATGCCGCTCGCGAGGAACCTGTCCGAGTTCCCATAAATGGCCGTCAGCGTCGAGCTCCAGGCGTCTAGGATATTGCCCGCGGCCGTACCGTACGTCGCGTTGCCGGTTACTTTCCAGTAGATCGAGAGCGCGTACGCGGTCGCGGCGTCGCGATAGAGGTCGACGTAGTTTTGGGGAGTGCCGGCGCCCCGGTAAACGGTCGAGTGCGGCCTTGGGCTGTGGGTGAGCGTGGCGTGCGAGACGACTTTTTGCCAGCCGGTGTACCAGGGCGTCGTTTTCGAGTTGACTTTCGAGATGATACGCGTGAAGTCCGCCTCGGTGCTCAGGAGGCCAGGGTGTATGAAGGCGGCGCTTATGGAGGGGGTAAGAGCGAGGAGGCCGACGAGAGTTGAAAGGAGCATTGTGATTGACTACCCGTGTAACTAGACTAGCAGAAAATCAGGATCCCTTAGGGATCTGGAGTCCTTGGAGAGTTGATCTTGCTTGGAATAAAAGAAAGATAGAGGAGACATAGTGATAGAGCGACGAGTATTTTATACAAAATCTTCCATAGGTCTCATGGCTGACGTTCAGTTACACCCATCTGTATACAAATCTCGCTCATAATCCCTCAGACTAACGATCTTTCCGGCATGGGAAGGACTGATCGGAGCAAGTTACGGTGGACCTCCAAATTGATAAAATTATCACGGAGTGGCAAAGGGGTGGCAGCGGGACGGAATTCTAGGTATTTTGGGCGTGATGCGGCAGCTTCCATGTTGCTTTCAGGGTTTAACCCAGGAACCGGAAACACGTTACGCTGAACGGGTAGACACGTCCGTGCATCGAAGTTTCAAGATTTACATAGTAATTTATATGCATTTCCCTAACCAGATGTAATTTTTAATACTTAATAGGTCCACCATGAGCCGCCAATAACTATTGCTCTACACCTCTCCCTTATATTTGTTCCCCTCCAGTTGTCAAGTCCCCCACTTTATCGGGATTCATCCATTTTTATAAGTATTGACGTCTCTTTTTATCAAGTAATTGAACATATATATATAGGCACTACTTTATAAAGTGAGAGGTATACCTGATACATATCGGCCCCTCAAAGTCCGCCCGAATGTTACACTATCGCGTAGATACGTCGTACATCACTCGTAGATGAAACCTCGATTTTCGTGAGAAATCTACGTAGAGCCTCCCTACCGTAGAATAGTACTACGTAGCACCTTACTATATAGAGCTTCCCTATATAGAACTCCCTGCTTATAGAGCTCTACGCAACGCTTCGTCGGCAGAGGCTCTGTGTAAAGTATCGTCGATAGAGCCTAGGGCTTTGTCTGGAACTTCGTGTAGAAGTCATAAAAATAACGCGTAAACTTGGTAAAATCTACTTGTCTTGGAATGTGTTCGGTTGCAATCTGGGGCGCCGTTCGGTTCCAAATCGCCCTCAGATCAGAAACTTCGTGATCTGTGCTCCTTTTAGTGTTAACTAGTTAGTAATTAGTAGCGTCTACTACCACGGCTCGGATGTAGCTAGGGCTTCAGATAAGACCCTTAGAGTTTGACGTGGCACAATGCGCGATTGATTTTGGTGAGCGACCCTGGCGATCTGAGTGACCATTGCCACCACCTCTATCACGACTTTGGTATAGATTGATCTACGAAGAAAATGAGGCTATCCCTTGCACAGATAGATACGTCCTATAGGATGTGCACCGTGCGCACCAATCAATAAGCTGCACGGTGCACATCCTATAGGACGTATCTACAAGGGGTAAACGAGTCAGACGCCCCCCCCTGCTAGTACGTTAAATAAAATAACCTAGTCCCGCTATGTCACTTTAGACTCGCTTATTTCTTCACCCGTACTAGTAGGAGGGGCGTCTGACCCGTTCATGTTACCCCCTTGTATCTGTGCAAGGGATATATACACGTGGATGACTTACAGGGACCCCCGATTTAACCCTAAAATAGTGGTGATCGGCACGACACTCGGTGATATTAAGAAGCCGTGCCTTATGGCCATAGAGCATCTATGTCGTCTACCTCGTGCCTCTCTATATATCAGTATGCTGAGTACGAACGTTGCTTGGAAACAAGATTATCGCGATCACGAAAGTTAAGATTATGACATCATATAGGGCACGCAGTTGCGATGGCAGTATTGCGATCGGGGTGCATGGAGTCGAAGATTAATCTGATTTCTGAATCAGGGGCTTGGAGCTCCGAGGCAAATATATGCTATACACCTCCTGTCAATTCCGGTTGTTAGCGCAGCCACGTCTGCACGGCCTTTTTGTAGGGGAAGTTTTGGTATTTTTGCTGTTTAAGGGAAAGTAAGGCCGTGCAGATGTGGCTGCGCTAACAACCGGAATTGATAGGAGGGTGTAAATAGTAAGTCTTGGCATAAATATAGCGTTGAGGAGGTAGAGGTAAAGGTAGTAAATATCACCAATATTAAATTAAATTCTCTACTTATTATCCTCATTAACCTCTCTATCCTTATCGCCGTCGTTAATATTATCGCCTTAACTCCTTAATTAAGAATCGCCTTAATGGCGGCAAACTGTCACGGAGCCGCTGGACGCAGTATATAATGAGCATAATTGAATGGCTATTGATAGTGCTAGTCTACAATGGCAGGTGGAAAATCAAGGCGTGATAAATATTTGTAGCTTGACAGCCATTAAGCGAGCCAATTAGACAACTTTAACCGCCGATCGAAATCCCTTGAAGTTGCCAACAGGCAACCTGTTGGAAAACAAGCCCGTTACGTGATGAGACTTGTGGGAGAAACCCCTTGGCAGGAATCCGACTAATTAGACAACTTTGACTGGCGGTTGGAGTTCCTTGAAATCTCTTTAACCACCTATATAGAAAAAGGCAATACACATAGTTTTAGACCTATAACCTTAATTTAACGGGTTATAAGCCCCGGTTCGCGCCTAATGGGCTAAATCTAATTGCTTTATTATTAAAGATAACGTGGTTCATCAGTACCCTACGCACTTTCAAGACCAATTGCACAACCAAAATGGGCCAAATTAATTAAAACTACTCGGAACTATATACATCAGACATTTCTGCTTCTACCTGGCACGCTCGTGCGTTATGGCCAGGCTTGCCGCAGTTGCTACAGCGCCGAACAGTCGCTGGCCTCTCTCCGTCACCACCACCATTTCCGCGCCTATCCCGCTCTGCCTGCTTTTCCGCCTCCTTTTGGACCAAGAGATTATGTGCATCCTCTGCAGTAAGTGCACCTCCTTGACGGACACGTGTTTTTTTAGCCCTCCTGCGTTTGCTTAGTGCCTCATTGGCCTTCTGCATAGTAAGGATTGATGAGCCCAGAATACGGTGGCGTCAACCAAGAACTTGTCTTATTTACTCTACTCATGCAGAATGCTCAATATCCTACAGCAAAAGTCGCAACAGAATCTAATCGTCTCGCCACAGGCTTCCTTACATACGTATGATTCATCTTCGACAATTTCTCTCCCATGCTGTAGCCTCCCCAGCAACGTCGGGCTCTGCTTTCTCTAGCACTTTATCTTCAAGATTTTTTCTTCTCTACCCAATCCGTCTCGAGATGTTTTAAGAGCTTATTTGAACTGATCCTCTGTAACACCTTTGCCCATGGCGCTGGTGCTTGACACACCGCCGCTGACCATCTTCAGCATATTATCGATATAATTCGCGCCCGACCATTTCTGATGCGTGACAACCTCGATTTTATTCTCCATCTACAACAAAACACAGCTACGTTAGCAAGGTCATTCCGTAGCAGGCTGTATTGGTATACGGATCAAGGACTTACCTCCGGCTCCTGGATGATCTCGCCATAGGCCCGCATGCCCTGCTTGGCGTAAGCCTTGGAGAAGGTATCGGCCATAAGCGCCGCCTGATGCAGGCCGGCGAGCGTGATGAACTGCCAGCAGTAGCCGAGCGCGGCGAGGCGCTTGATGTAGGTTTCCTGCTCGTCGCGAGGCATGGCCGCTTTCCAGTTGAAGGAGGGAGAGAGGTTGTAGGCGAGCCTGCGGGTTGCTTCTTAGCCAAACTTGACTGGTGAGGGGAGGAAAGAAAGGGAAGATTCCGTACTTCTGCTCCGGCCACACTGCGTGCACGCCGTCCGCAAACTCCTTCGCCTGCGCGTAGTCCGGCAACTTGCTCTCCATCCAGATCAAGTCCGCATACGGCGCATACGCCACCGCGCGGTTGATCGCGCACTGGCAGCCGCCTTGGTACCGGTAGTACCCTTCACGCGTCCTCGCTGCCTCCCAGTCAAAGTAGACATCAACGCCGGTCAGTCCCTTAGCAATGGCACGTGCTTCGACGTTGCTCTTGCCCTTGGATGCGGACAGGAATTCCTGGATCAGGCCCTGTTTATTGACATGTACGCTAGAGTTGATAGTGTCGATGACAGCTTCATGGAACAGTTTGAGGTTGGCTTGCTTGACCCAGGCATCTTCGATCGCTTGGAGCTCGTTGCCTGATTTTCCGGCTTGCTCGGCAGCGTGCATGAGTTCCGAAAGTGGCTGAAGAGCTGGATTGGTGCAGCCCATGATATAGTGGTGGTCCCGGGGGTCAATAGTTGAGGTAATGAGAGTTGCGGCCTCGGAATCGGTTCGAGCAATGGCTAGAAGGTCGGTGCCTGTATCGAGCACGGGTCAGTATAACCATTCTAACTAAGACCCGCGGATAGAAGTAGGCCAGTGAGAAGACTGGAAAGTTCATCTTACCCATAATATCTGCCTGTGCCCTGATAGCCACCAATCGGTTGATGTGCTCACTAATCGGCACAAGCACCTTTCCAGCCATATGCCCACACTTCTTCGTTCCTGGAGCCTGGTCCTCGATATGAATGCCCGCAGCGCCTTTCTCAATGAATAGTTTTGTGAGCTTCATAATGGCCGTCAAACCACCATGTCCAGTGTCCGCATCCGCAACAATGGGCCGGAGGAAGTCGGTGTTGACTACACTAGTGCGGTTGGCTTTGGGAGTAGTGAGGCGTTCTTCGCGCTGCTTGCGGTCGTGGAAGAGCTGGGCCATGAAAAGGTGCTGAACTTTGTTTGGGACAGTGGTCTAAATATTGTTAGTTGGTCGCATGAGCACTCGATAGTGGCTTGTGAAAATTACCATTGGGTAGTCTGCAAGATCCGGGCCTGGCTCATCTGTTGAAGAGGCTGTTGAAGAGCACTGCCAGCCCGAAACATACACGGTATCTAGATACTTGGCCATTTGGGTAACCATGACAGGGTCCAAGCAGCCATATGTGAAGCTGGCTTCTTTATTCTGTTCAAATATCAGAATCTCGATTCTCTTGGGATGGGTATTACTTATAGCGAAGATTTCATATTATATACCTTGAACCTCTGCTCTACAGTCTTCCATAACTTCTTGGACATGTCATTGCTGGGATATGTGATTTTCAGATTCCCTCTCTTGGCTACAATCTGCTCTGCACTGAATGGCCGCTTGGTGTACCGCCACCTCGGATCAGCCCACCATTGTTTAACAGCCTCAACATCGTCCTGGTATCTCTGCTCCTCAGCATCTAGGTATGAAGCCATTGTTTAAGTTAAGCAACTCTCCAAAATAAATTCTAGTCAACCTAGCAGTCCGTCAAAGAAGACAAGAAAAAAAGTGAAAGGGCGGGGAGGTAAATATGCTCAAGTAGCGGGGTGATAGCGTAATGACAGCAGCTAACCTCGGAGGAGCAGCCATGGGCATTATAAAAAAGGATATGCTGCATTCCTCAGAGTCAGTCAGGTCAGTAAGCGTCGGGTCAGAGGCGGCTCGAGAGACTGCATCTTGCAATCATTGGGCTGAGGGGAGGTGCCGCTTGAAAGAACGAATAACCTCGTTGTAAAGCATGACCTGTAGCATAATAGCCCCTCGGTCCAAAGGCTCAAGTGTTAAGAAGAGACGAGCGCCGCCTCCGACCCTGGCTTAGGCTGAGAAGATGGGCTGGTTGTTTTTCACGTGTAGGCCATCATGACGCTGTGCTAATGTCTAGCCCAGACATCGTCCAGCGCTTTGGACGGATGGATTGGCAATGAGGATGAAGAGTTCGCATGTGAAGATAAGGTCTCGTGCCCCTGGATATAGCACAGTGTGGTTACCTCGATATAATTTTTTGTTGCTTTTGTTGTTGTGGTCTGGCATGTGAAGCTGCAGTGCCCAGAGCCCCATTGGAATGATGATGGTGGCGAGCATGGGGGGCCAACAGGGGATGACTGCAATGGCTGGCTCCCGGCGATTTGGTCCTTGCGTTTTCCCGAAACGTCTGAACCTCGGCTATCGCTTCGTCCTTCATCCATCGAACACCACAACATCAGAGCATCGAGCACTGCTTATATCCTACGTCACGCGTATGACTCATCTCCATCGTGCAGTAAAGCTGACATCGAGTTAAGTTCGCACTGATCTCATACCATCTAGAATAAAAGCCGCAGCAAGAAATTACCCCTCTACCCGTGTTATGGTGCTGTGCGCGTATACAGGAACCAATACGCAATTGAACGCGATGAGCGGCTTAAAAAAAAAAATGCAGATATGACAAGCTAACTGGTTGCGACTAACCAACCTGCTCCCAGGATAGCTACTGCCATGACTACCAGCAGGAATGCTCTTTTCTTGTAGAATCTCACGGTTGAACGTTTTCGCCAATTCCACCTCCGCATAGCCGACCGACTTCCGAAAAACGATGAAGTATCGTCTCTAATAGCCACAAATCAATCTACAGTATGTCTATTTGACATCAAGTTGAACGAGAATATTACAGTCCGCAGCACCATGATTGTTTCTTCTCAGCTCCAGCCCTTGACAAGCGCCCAGAAATATACCCCTCTCACCCGCATCAACATTGCAAGACATCCTGCCATTTCCATCGAGGATGAAATATCACACTTCTCAGATCGAGAGGTACGGCAAGAAATGGGGGGCTGTGTGCCGACAATCAATAGCATCCTAAAAAGAGCATCTGTAAAGACTGACATCAATGACGCCGAATGCAACCATCTGGGCGAGAAATAATTTGACGGCAGTCCACCTATAGTCCCACGCGCCATTACAGGAACTCTGTACGAATCGGTCGAGGTTAGAGAATTACAAGATCGAATATCTTGAACCGAGGTGTTGCGAGGTTGCTGCTATGTACGGCTTCATCGGCATTGTATACCTGCTACTCGAGAAGGATGTGGAGGTAAATGCCCCCCAAGCCGAAAGGAAGGAAGAACAGCTCTAGAAGGCGCGGCAGAGTATGGTCGTATCGGCATGCTACAACTTCTCCTGAATCGTGGTGTTAAAGTTAAAGAGTCTGGAGAAGAACAATTCAACAGAGCGCTGAGCTTCGCTCAACGTCAAGGACATCACGCCGCGGCAAGACTGCTTCTATGATCGCTGCGCCTAAGCACTATTCGAGTTTTTAGAATCATTTCCCCTTAGCATTCGCTTGCTCTATCTACTATCCCCATTTACATTACACGCTGAGGAAAGATGACCTCATACTTACCTGCATCACTGTTTTTGGATCACTCCACTAGAACAGCTTCATATCAGTAATGCTTATGATTGGACACGTTCTCCATCATATTCACTTGCCCGCATTTCATTCCTAGCACTTCCTTAAGTACCTTACCGATTTCAAGTTGCAGTGTTCATTAAAACATTGAGAGCCTTTTCTAAAAGGCGCAACGAGGCTCTATCGACTAACTATTTCGCAGTGTCGCAAGCATATCTGAATAAAAGTTTTGATGACCTAACAAGGTTTCACAAGTGAACTAACACAAGTCCCAGTCAAACCTACGCCTGCCACATAACTCCGCTCCCCAACACCCCAACCCATCTTTTAACATTATACACAGGAGGAAAGAACTGAAGCGGGTACCAGGCCCATCTTCCCCACCCCAACACCACCCCGTAGCCTCATGCATTCGTCTCCTTCCCCATATACTCCGCAGACCGCCCAACCTTCTCCCACGGCGCAAAAGCTACCAGAAAGTGTCAGCATCATCCCTCAAGCCCGACTCAAGCAGCACACGTAGGAATCGGCATCAGGACTCACCATTCTTCGAATCCCTCAACGGGCCCCTCAGCGCCGGAAAATGCCGACACAGCACATCCTTCATCCCATTCTCCTGGACCCACCTCAGCCCCTCCGCCGTATACACCTCCGCCTTCCACTCCGTCGCGATGAACCGATCGCTCTTGAGCCGCCGCGACGCCATCAGTATGAACACGCGGAACGCAGTATCCGAGAACCCGAACCCCTTGGGCAGCGGCTCACATAAACATCCAACCAGCAAGTCAACCGCCTCGATATCGCCGGCATACACGGCGCTGACTTTGGCCGCCAGGGCGCTGTTGCCGCCGGTGAGCGCGAGGAAGTCGCGGGCCGGCGCCATGTAGAAGAGGCGGCGGAAGGCGTTGTAGCGCGGGACGCCGCGCTCGCGGTCGCGCAGGATGTCGATGGTGCCCATGTCGAGGTGCTGGCCGTCGGGGGTGTGCAGGTCGCGCAGGAAGTTGGGGGTGTTGTTGATGGTGATGGCGCCCGGGTGGTTGATGCCGAAGGAGTAGAAGACGTCGGCGAAGGTGAGGCCGGCGTCTTGCATCGGCTTGCGCGCGTTCGAGAAGGCGATGTCGTGCATGGGCAGTGTGGTCCGGTGCGTGCCGTGCTCGACGTCGAAGAAGGCGACGTTGTCCGGGATCAGGGGGTGGAGGCGGTACACGGAGACGAATTCTTCGGTCAACGAGTATGGTACGCCGTCTTGTTCGGCTTTGGAGCCGGGGATCCCGCTGAGGATTTCGCTTGAGGACACTCGTCCGAGCATCTTGTAAAGCTTTTCGCCGAGGATGCCCCACCAGTTTCCGTGGAGGGCGATGTCGATTGCCGGGTGGGCAAGGATTGCTGGTGTCTGGGAGAGTTTAGCTTTGCCGTTCTGTACTAGAAGGGGGATTTAAGGACGGTACTCACCCATTCGACGGTATGGATCTTGGCCATAAGTGCGCAGTTGATAAGGCGGGCAGTATCAAAGATTTGTTCGCTAGTCCAGCTAGGATTATTTTTACGCAGCTCATCGCAAATAGAGTTATGTTCCATGACGAACAACGTGTGCATCATCTCCAAACCAAGCCACCAGTTTGCAGAGAATCCTGTGATTGGAATGCCTTTGGAGTCTCGAGGCAAGTATGTGTCCAAACTCTCCACATCCACGGTAAGCTTCCCATCTTTCGAGCTACCGCGAAGCTGCATGGTCCTCTCTTCTGTGGAACCGTAGATTTGCGAGCCGTCCCACCAATGTGTGTTCTCATTTTGATATGCGGGACTCTCTTCATCGGTTTTGTCCAATGGTTTATCATCCTGGGTGCGAGGAATCTTCATCTCCGAATCAGTCCACTTATCTCCCTCTCGGAGTGGTACCGTGTACGTTTCCGAGTCGCTATTAGTATGCATGAACCAGTCATGGACCTGGAATTGAATCCAAGCAGCAGCCAAAAGGTTAACGATTGTAGCCGGCTTGAACTCCTCTCGTACCAGTAACTTTTCGCTAACCAGTCTTGGACTCGGCGTCATCAGCTCCTCCGGTGTTGGTTTTTTGGTGTATTTGCGTGGAACATTCCGACCAAACCTCATGCCGGCGCAGCCCATCCGAGGTTGGTCGAGGTCATTGAATAAACCGTCAGAGTTTCGAACCGCAAGATACTCCGTGTTCTCCATGTGAGGGCAGCCTCGTGTGCCTTGGTATTCTGGAGAGGGATAGACATCATAGAGGTTCTTGGCTCTCAGTTCGTTTCGGAAGGCCAGAAGGTTTACGGCGCCTAGGTATCCTGGTAGACGATGCCATGGTACCAACCAATTAACGCCTTTGAACACCCAAATCAATACCTTGTCACCGAAGGAGAGCGACATTGTAGTAGGAAATAATGTAAAGGTGTTGAAGGAAGACTAAGAGTGCTAGAAGGAAAGGGCTAAAGAATAAAGACGAAAAGCTAGGAGGTTTAGACGGGAATATAGAGCAAGTATTTAATGAATTTGGTATTAGGGAAATATTTGATTAGATTAAAGGGAGATGTTGGAGCTAGATACGAGGAAATGTAGATAACACTGCTGATCAGAGTAGGCTCTAGGAAGCACCTGGCGGCTTGGGTATATATAGCGAGAAACATATGGCACACCAGAACACCAGGATATTTATGGTGATGCGCAGCTTATGCCAATGAAAAAAATTAGTTCAAGCCACGGCTGTTAGGTCAGCTACATGTTCTCGCAGCTAGATTCTTTTGGTATATTGGGGCCGCACAAGGCCGAAGTATTTATCGTCATCCTTGATAGGGCCTCCGGTTTATTGTCAGCACTATCCTAACTCGATGGTTGTGGGTTATAGGACTAGAGCCAATGACAGGCAGCAACAAGCAGTGTACGGTGTGCACCAACCAGGAGGGAACAGCGCCTAGCCACGGCAGGTCCGCAGAGGTCAAAAAAGCAGTTCAGCTGCTGAGGTAATGGATTGGTGAGCGCGGCTGTGTTGCCTGGTAATATTGGGGTGGAGGCGGGTGTGGAGGTCATTATGACCGACGAAAAGCCCATATTCCAGGAACTTGTCAGCTTGGCAGGCCGTGCCGCAAGGACCGCTATCCCGCTCTCGGAATCCGGTACCTGCAAGTGGAGGGCTGTGCAGGTCGAACGAGAAGGAACGATAGGGTCGCATGCAAGGCCCCGCCTGCATGCGTCACATCGTTTCCCGGTTTGCATGATTGCGAATCACCAGATAGGCGCCTCCAGACGCCTCCAGACGCCTCTATGCATCTCTGCACACCATTCTATCTTGGCACAGAAACATCGAACGTCCATCGTTTGCCCTTGGTCTTTTTTATCATTTTTTTTTTCCTTTTATTTTATCTTTTTTTCATAGCAGCCCGCGCTGTGTTCTCCCAGGATACTTTCCGCTTATGCTGTTTGTCTCGATGGTGACACTCCTTTGGATTTGTCTCGGGTCCTCGGGTATCTCTTCCAACGTCAGCGTCCTAAGACAGATGGCCCGTGCGCGAACACCATAACTAAAAGTACGCGTATTACCTACATAGATACAATTATTATTATTATTATTCTACTGATCCTAGCTCGGCCCACGCAGATTACATAGGGGAAAAGTAATATTAATAGGAAAAAATCCCTAGTATATTAGGGGGAGGGAAAATACAGTTTATATCTATTGGTAAAATGCTATAGCATTGAGCTACTATCTATATTAATCTAAATAAAGTATAGGATGCCCGGTATAACTATAATCGCCTAACAATAAACTAATACTAATCCTTTTCTAAGTTTTAGACTTGATTCTTATACCTTATAAGAGAAGGCCAAGTTCCCCTTAAAAATTACCGTTTAGACCTATACGATAAACTAACAATTAAGCTATAAGAAAAGATTGCGGCAACCTTAAACGGCCTACTAAATTATAAAAGACTTGCGGCTTATTGCCTATTATTAGATTTAGAACTAAAGCAAATTAATGCTCGCCCTAATTAGTAGAAGCGACTTTAAAACTTATTAACTATACTTATAGGAGCTAGAGCAGGAAGATAAGCTACTACGGCCCCTATACTAAAAGTAGTTATAACTATATACCTATAAGCCTTGCCTAACCTACCGCAATACTACGCCCTTAACTAGTACTCGCCGTAATACCCTAATTAACCCTACTATGGTCACATACTATAACTGCGGAAAGGATAGTTACTTTAGCTTATTTTACCTAGAGTTAAAAAATATAGGTAATATTGTGGAAGGGTATGGTGTCTTTTAGATGGGAAGTTATGGTGCCGTTTATTAGTCTATCTGTCTATTTATTAGTTAGTCAGTCGGTCGGTTAGTTAGTCGGTTAGTTATAATTAGTTAGAAGTAATTAGTAAAGCAGTTAGTAAGAAGAGAAGAAAATAATATGTTCTGTAAACTGGTAGGGTTATAATATATAAGAAGGAGCGAAGCCGAAGGTTCTACAAATATAGGAAAATGCCAAGATAGTAGGCGACGTCTAATCTACACCACTATATACCTCCCCTACTAAGAACGTTGTCCCCTAACATTCCATACTATAAAAGAATAGCTAAATAAAAGTATAGTAAAAGCAGAATAGAACAAAGGAAAGCATATCCCTAAAAGAACGTAGGTAACCTTATCTAGTATTATAGGTTAAAAGCGTAATTCTATAGCCATCTGTGTTACGGCACTGGCAAATTGCCGTCAGATTGCCGCAAACTGCCGTCACGTTCTGGCAAGTTGCGGCAAGTTGCCATCACGTGACCAGAAGATTGTATATAACTTCGAGCGGTGCTTCTGTTCTTCTTGTTTCCTTTCTTTAGCTTTGGATCCTCGTTTATAGACAATCCAATCGTACAGGCTTGCGCGACCCTCTTGTCGTGCTCGTGCCTCGATTGACCGAGTCGCTAACAATCTGCAGATATTCTTCTATAGTCCATATCTTAGATCTTATCTTCCTACTGGTAGTAACTAGGACAGTAGTAAACTAGAAGTAATAACAGTAGTAGTAATAGCAGTAATAGTAGTAATTGTAATGGTAGTAGCAATAGTAATAAAAGTAGACAGTTAGCATAGTAAAATAAAATAGAATAGTCGGTGGTAGATGTGACGGGCTTGTACAAATGCTTCTGAACCAAAGCTTGTAGATTGCTACCATATAAGAATACTAAGCTAAGGAGAAGAAGGAGAAGAAGACTGTTAGTGACTGATGAGATGCAAGAGGTCGCTAAGGCGCTAGTGGTAGGCGAGCTAATAGCGATTTTCCATCCTAGGGATGGAAAATCCTAATTGGTTAGCTTTACGAGTAGTACTGGCAGAATATAGCAGATTTTTCAGGTAACGCGCTCCAGCACTGTTATATTACTCCCCCCTCCTAAAAAAGCCTGCCTTTAGGCTTTGTCCAAGTTCTTTATTGTCATCTAAATTATTATAGTTATCTAACCCCTCTTCCAGCATTTAATCTAGCTGTCTAGTTTACGTGGTAGTCTAGGGAGGTCTAGATAGGCTAGGTGGAAATCTCATAGCTTATAGGGAGAGTATTTAAAATTGGACGCGGGGTACTATTCTGGATCTTTGTTATGGCTTACCTAGCTTACGCGGTATTTTAAGGTACTATAGTCTTTCTTAACTGCTAAGATCTCTTTAACTTCCTATTCCTCGTCCTCTACAATCTATATTAGTAGTAGGGGGTTATTATACTATCTAGGCAACGGGTTGTCCGCGGCCTTCTATAGTTGGTCTAGAGAGAAGATAGGGTGGATCTTTATTAACTCTAGTAGCTTAGCCCTAAAAAAGTGCCTTACCTTCTTAAGGATCTTATAGGGGCTAGCCATTTAGTGGTTTAGTTTGTGGCTCAGCCTCTAGGTCTTTTAGTTTTTTATTAACACCTATACCTTATCTCCTATTTAGAAGTCTATCTCACAGTAATATTAGTTTATGTTGGCCTCTTTCTTCTCTTATGCCTTTTTTATAATTGCTTGGGCCGCTTCCTAGGCTCTATACATTCTCCTAGCGAATATATAGGCCTCTTTATGGCTAAGGCGTTCGCGGGCCGTTATAGATCCTATAGGTCTATCCCAATTAAAGGATATCCGTGGCTTGTATCTATAGAGTAACTTAAATGGCGACATTCCTATACTATTATAAGGGAGCGTAAGCTGTGCGTAGTCTATTATAGGCAATAGTTCCAACTAATTGTCCTAGTAGTAGTTAACAAAGGGGTAAAGTTGCTAGTTAAGGTACTGGTTTATAATCTCGGTTTAGCCGTTGGTCTAAGGGTAGAATATAGTAGAGAGCTTAATCTAAATTCTAAGGATACAGCAGAATTTGTCCTAGAAGTTTAATATAAATTAGGGTCTACGGTTAGAGATAATTAACTTAAAAGCGCCATGGATCTAGTAGATGTTATTAACATATATACGGGCCATATTCTTTGCAGTTATAGTCTTAAAGCAAGAAAGGGAAACGGCTTACTTACTTAGTTGGTTAACTACTATAAAGGCCATATTATAGCCATATTTGTCCTTTAGGAATAATTTAAAGTCTATTATAATATATTGCTAAGGGCGTTTAGGAACTGGCAGTAGTTATAGCTATCTAGGAGTTCGATCCCTAGGGGTATCTACACATTTATAAGTATAATAGTTTTTAATAAATCGTTCTATATTAGATAGGAGTTCTCGCCAATAGTAATAAGGCGCTAATAGTTGGTGGGTCTTGTTTTAGCTAGGGTGCGCCGTAGAGACTTAATAGTGGGCTTTACAGATTAGCTCTGTTTGTAGGTTACCAACATCTAGCACTATCCCTTAACCCGCTGAAATTCGTCCACGGGTTATCGATAGGAATCAGCCAATTGAATCAACGCAATCAACTTTTCGCGTAGTTTAGATTCGGTGTTCTGCATAGACCACTTACTCCGTGGACGCCAGCGGGTTAAGGGATAAGCCATTCTTGGTATAAGAGCAGTCCGTCTTCCATTTTTAAGTTAGAGTTACCTTCTATAGCTTGGTCGCGGAGGGCTTTTAGGGATTTAGCTGTGCGGTTTGCGATTAGAATATAATTAATTAGTCCTATTAGTTTATCTAGGATCTCTCCTTTTAAGGGTGCCAGCTCATTCCGTTTGGAGCTTAGTTCCTTAAAAATCCGTAGGTTAAGCTGTTCGGGACAGAGAAGGGCACGTGTTTAGTGCTAAGCCTTTAGCTTATCCTATAGCTTTACATCCTATTCTCTCTAGGTTAGGGCATTAGCCTTAAAATTTTGTTTACTGGGGCGGTATATAATTATAAAGAAGAATTAGGAGAGTATTTTAGCCTACTAGGCCTATTAACCAGTAAGCTGCTTTGTTATTATAAAATACTTAAGGCTTTTATAATCCGTATAGACCTTAATCTAAGAGTCCGTGCTTCTAAGCTCTGCGCGCCACTGGGATAACAATTATATAATAGCTAGTATTTCCTTATCATACACCTCATAGTTATACTTAGCTAGGGCTATTGTCTTTAAAAAGAACGCAATAGGGTACCACTTACTATCTAGGTATAGCTATAAGAGAACCCCTACTACTACTCTATCAGACGCGTCCATTTCTAGCATTAATTCTAGGTCTAGGTTATAGTAACGAAGAATTAGGGAGGAGATAAGTTGGTTCTTTAACTACTTAAAGGCTTCTATATAGTTGTCATTAAAAACAAAAGGCATGTCGTTCTTAGTTAGTCGTATAAGAGGCTTAGCTATAACCCTATAATTATAGATAAACTAATAGTAGAAATTACAAAAGCTAAGAAAGGACTGGATACCTTTTATAGTATAAGGGGGTTTCTAGTTACAAATCGCTTTAACCTTCTTAGGGTTAACTTTAATTCCTTTTATACTAATAATAAACCCAAGATACTTTATACGTTTTACTCCGAATTTATATTTCTTAATATTAACTTATAGGCCTATATTCCGTAGCCTCTCTAGAACCTTTTTAACGTAAGCCTAGTGCTTAAGTTTATTATCTAAGTATATAAGAATATCGTCTAGGTATGCCGTGCAGAATTCATTAAGGTAATTAAAAAGAACATTATTTATATACCATTAGTACGTAGCTAGCCCATTTATTAGTCTAAAAGGGAGGACTTTATATTTATAAGAACCGTAATAGGTGCGGAATGTTATTAGATCTTCTAATATAGGGTCCATCCTAATTCAGTAGAAAGCTTAGTGGACATTAAGCTTAGTAAAGATTTTAGCTCGGCTTAAGCGTGTAAGGGTCTCGTTAATTAGGGGGAAAGGGTAACGGTCTTTCTAAATAATAGCGTTTAGTTTCTGATGGTTAATATAGAAGCGAAGGCCTTTATTAGGCTTCTTTATAAATAAGATAGGGAAAGTAAAAGGAGCCTAACTTGGCTTAATAAACCCTTTATAGAGGTTATTAACTAAATACTACTTTATTACTTTTAGTTCCTCTATAGTTTGCTAGTAAAGGGGGCTGTAGCCTAAAGAGTTATTGGCCTCTAATTAAATCCTATAATCATAGGTTTGGTAGGGGGGCAGTATATCCAAAGCTGCTTTTAAGAACGCGTCTTTATAGCCTAAGAGGTAAGTAGGGAGGAGGCGCTTAACTAGCTCCTTATTAGTTTCCTCTACTAGCCCTTCTTCCTTCTCATTAATAATCTAGTTAATTTTATATAAGCTAGTTATAAAGACCTCATTGTTCTTTTAATATATATTAAAGTGGAAACCTATAGCACTAATTGCCGCGATATCTACTAGAGGGGGGTCGTGTAATAGTAGGGATGTCCATAGCCCTGGGGGCCTTTGGCGCACCAGCATTATCTTTACTCCCTTTAGCTCTTATTACATCTTCTAAAGGTTATCCTTTATGTCCTATTAGTACGTCCTCTTCTATATTGGCCGGATCTTCGCAATTTAGAAGTTGCTTATATTACTATCCGTTCCACTTTTATAAGTAGAGTCCTCCTTAACTGCAGTACTTTGGGGGTGTATTATTATCAGTACAGAGTTCCTACTGGCCTTGCAGCGGGCATCTTCTTAAGCAAAGGCTAGGTCGCGGTCCCTAATATCCTACTAATAGATAGGGTCAGCCCTCGCGGCTAGTGTCTTACGGTTAGTCCAAATTTCTCTAACAAAGGAAGGTAGTTTTAGTCTATTCTCCGGCTAGACAAACTATCTTTATTAAACATTTAACTAAATATTAAAGTAGGATATCTATTTTCGGCTAAGAATAATATCGTGGAAACCTAGGTCTAGGATATAAAAGGGAATGCCATACTAGCATTGTCTATTAATAGAGATATATAGCTTTAAGACATGGGTAACTGGCTTACCAGCTTAACTGTTATAGCCTTTTACTTAAATAGGCTTCTCTAGTTAGGTAGCATTTACATTTAAGAACTTAGCAACGTTATTTATATAAGCAGTGTTTATAAAGGTAAAGCTATTTACTCTAGTGTTAATAAGGGCAGTTATATTAACTCTATATCCATTTTAAGATACTATAATAGAACTATAAAGTATTTTCCACCTATTAGCTAACTTAGATTAATCTCCTTAAGATTAATAGGATACCCTAGGGGGAAGTCTTTCCCTAGGGTTCTGTTACGGGACGGGGGCGATGGCTACAAAGCGTATGTATTCGGGGAGTCTACAAGACGTTGCGCGATCGATCGTAAGGGTCAAGGGCGTAAGGAGGTGATATACCCTCGCGTAGCTGACATAAGCTGTACGCGAGGTGTACGCGAGAGCACGGGGTTCTCCTATGGAGGCCCCTGCGGTTGGGTTCCATAACACTACCCCCCCTTCTATTAAGGCGGAGCTCTGGCGACGCTATAGTTACTATATATATATAGGGGGAAATGCTTAGGGTATCTAGAAGAAGAAATATCGTTATAGGTGTGATGGGTTTGTATAGGTGCTTCTGACTTAAAGCTTATGGGTTGCTACTATGCGAAGGTGCTAGGCTATAGAGGGGAAGGAGACTGTTAGAGACTTGGTAAGGTATAAGGGTATTGCTAAGGCGCTAGTAGCAAGCGAGCCAATAGGGATTTTCTATTCTGGGGATAGAAAATCCTAATTAGCTAACTTCTTCTTAGTGTCTAAAATCTAACCAATTAGACAACTTTAACCGGCGGTTAAAGTTCCTTAATATCTTATTAGAGTAGTTACGTAATGGTAATATATAATAATTTAGCTGTAATGGCTTCTATAGGGGATTAGGTACAAAATCTCTGCTTAGGCCTAGTTTCTGTGGATTTATATAGTAGAAATTGCTAATTAGATCTTTTATATTCTTAAAGTTTTTCTATAGTTGCTATTCCGGCTAATCTATATTAAATCCTATATAGGTAGCTTTATAGTAGAGCCGCCGTCCTCTGCCTTTGCTAAAGTATTTAGAGTTAATGATTTGTTTAATGGTCCACTCCTTATGGTTCTTGTTATGGCACTGACCTGTTGTATACTGTCTCGTACTGTTTCCTACTGTTGGCTGGCCCACTATTAGTGCCTTGGCGGGCTGGCCCTACTATTTATATACAATACCCCCTTTCCATCTTCTTCTCCTCTTTATACCACAATGTAGTTATTTAGCCTACTTGCATTACAGCACTGTAACAGTTTATGGTATCTCTAATTGCGCCCTATTGCGACCTTTGTTTTTTCCCTCTTCCTAAGTATACTGTCTCCGTTTTCCTAGTGTAATCGCGACCTGGCGCGACTAATAATACTATACCACAGTCCCAGACAACCCTAGTACAGTCCCAGATAATCTTAGTATAATCTTAGACAATCTTAGTATAGTTATAAATAATCTTAGTATTACAGCCAGCCTTATAGATTTTAATTGCCTTACCTAGATCCCTTAAAATGGGCAACCACAATATAGATAATACCCCGTTAATGAACCTACGCGAAGCGCTTGCCTGCCTCTTTAATACCTCCCACACCCATATTACCTGGGCAATTAGGAATGGCCCAGAGTACCCTAAGGACCTTAATGTGGCAGGAACCTTCTAGTACCTTTCTATATATATAACCTTTTTGACTAGCGTCAAGAACGGCCTCCAAGCTGTCTATAATAAAGGCCGAACTATAAAGTCTTAACTTAAAGAAGCTTAGTATAGAATCAACTCCCTTAAGACGCTTAAACCACGTGTATAATAAAACGAACAACAAGCTCTTATATATACTAAGACTATACAAAGTCTAAGCTCTTAGATTACTATACTTACCTAGACCATTACTAAGAAGAACATAGCTACTGGCTCCCCTCTTCTAACTAAGCCCTATAGAAAAAAGCGTAAAGCAAAAGATCTAACCCCATTTAATGGCAAGGGATCACCAATTAAAAAATAAGAAAAATTTAAGATATGGGAAACGAAGATCCAAGGCATTTTCTAAAGAGATGTAAAGTGCTTTAAGACTCTAATGGATAAAATCCTCTATATATTAGATATGCTGATAGATAAGGCCTATGACTATATTAAGCATGGCCTTGATATACTACGCATATACCTAAACAACTTGAGTAAATGGACCTTCTCTAACCAAGAGTCTATGCTTGTGTATATGAGGAAGCACTATAAGACTATTAATACAACCTAAATGGCTAAAAATAAGTTGGATACCTTAAGCCAGGGCGAGCGTAACTACTGGTCCTAGAAAGCAGAGCTTAATAAGTTAATAATTAAAGCAAACAAGACTAAGGAACAAAAAGTGGACTTACTTAAGAAGAATATTTTACTAAAGATAAAAGACCTAGCCCTTACCCTTAGCCGTAAGATCGGCGATGCTAACTATAAAGGCTGGAGTAAGCAGATGGACGTGTTTGCTTATAACCTATAGAATTATGCCCACCATATAAAGCTAAATACCGCTAAGCTAAGTACTGCTGGCGGCTATCGACCTATATTACCTAATAATAACACCTCAGCACTGGTACTATAGAATAACCTAATAGACCTCAACGCCGTTAAATTTGGTAGCGGTAGTAGTAGCCTCCCTAATAACGTCCAAAGACACCGTATGGATAACAGACTCTGTATGGCATATAGTTAACCTGGCCACTAGAAAGATATTTACGACCCTAGGACAAACTTAAATTCCCTCCTAATACCACCGCGCCAACCCCCTCCTAGCCGCGGTGGATTCTTTAGTAGAGGGGATAGCAACCAAAACGGTAACCGCGGACAAGGATGTGAGTTCAGACACAGAAACCCGCCCCTATAATAGCCTTCCCTAATACAGCCCTAGCTAATAGTCCTATACGCGAACTATGGACAAGTGCTCTGTGTTGCTACTAATTATAAGACCGGCTATATTATTGGTAAAGTACCCTCTAGCATATATACACCGTCGGAGACCAATACGTTAGGATATACCAGTTAAGACTATAGCCACCAGCTAAGCCCTATAAGTTAGTTATTAAAAGGCTAACCCTTAGACTAAGTCGCCTCTAAGGGTTAGAACTATACGGGGAGGAGGATAAAAGGATTAGATCTATATTACTAGATTAGTTAGACCTTATTCTAAGTTAACTACTACTTAACCTCAGAATAGCAAATAACGATAGAAATGCTATCCTTATTTAGATCTACCTCTCCTTACTACGCAACCCACTCCTATAAGTTTTTATTAAAACAGTAAGCCTCGTTAACACTGGTAGTATAGTACCAGCATTTGCAGACGAAGACTTGCTTATAAAAAAGTATAATATTATAACAAAAAGACTCCTAGTCCCAAAACTACTCCGCTTTACTAACGGACTCCCATCCAGCTTTATTACCCACTACTTTATAGCAAAAATGATAATTGGCTACTATATAGAATCTATACTTTTCTATATTACGAAATTATTACCCTCTATACTAGTAATTCTTGGAATGCCCTAGCTTAAAAAATATAACCTAAGGGCAGACTTCCCTGCTCTAGAGCTTAAGTTTAACTCTAATTACTATGCCTATAACTGTCTCCTATAGCATATTCCCGATTGTAACTAAGTAGCACTATATAGACGCATTGTAAGGCCAACGCTTAGATACTGTTAGCTAACAGTAGAAGAGGTGCCTAATACTAGTAACCTAATATACGTAATAAATAAAGCGGAGATCCTAGAAGACTAGACTACTACCCTATCCCTAAAAAAACAAATACTACCAGAACTATAAGTCCCCCATATATACCTACTTAACCTAGGTTAGCTAACAAGACACCTAACTTTAAGTTATTTACCATACATATATGCGACCGCACGTATAACAGCCAAAGACGTTATAGCCAAGACTAAAACTAGAGTAATTAAGACCTTCCCCCCATAACGCCTAACCTTATATCCGTCTCCTGCGCGTACCGTGTAGGGCCGCCGCCTCGTTTCCGCCCCCCTAGGCCAACTAAGCCGTGCCAGCCTAGCTGTAGCACTGGAGAACTAGATACGCCCCAACCTGGACAACATTAGATGCACTTATACCGTTAATTTTACCCAGTTCTATAAATAAAAAGACGTAAAGGTGATAAAGATCTATATGGCGGAGTTAGTAGAACTAGTTAAATAAGAAAAATACCAATAGCTGCTTAAAGAGCTGCCTATAGGCCTAATAGAAGTACCAAACCTATTAGAAAGATCTTTCTGCCGGCTAGTGGAAGGCAACTATATAATAGAGGAAGCCTATAAAGCGCTACCCCCTTATTTTTATAACTTCCTTAAGATAAACCTAAAAACTAAGCCTGAGTTTCTACGCCGAAAGATAGTTAATACTGATGTTAAGAAATTCCTAAAAGGCAAACTAGGATTAACCTATAAAGATATTCTATAATACTTACTAAAAGAGTTTCGTGAATATATTGAACACTTCCTCCCTAAGAATATAGATAAGCTGCCCCCTTACCGACTATGGGACTATAAAATTAAGATTATACCCGGAAAGCAGGCCCTATATTATAAGAATAGACTACTCTTACCCGCTAAACTTAGTTATGTAAAGAAATGGATTAACAAGATGCTGGATAAGGGTTTATCCGCGAATTAACCTTACTAGCCACCATACTACTCCTCCTTGCTACGAAACCTGGTGGTGGTATACGAATCTGCTATAACTACTAAGGCCTAAACACAGTTACTATTAAGAATTGGTACCCATTGCTACTAATCTATAAGACACTTAATACACTCTATAGTGCCAAGTACTTTACTAAGCTTAACGTAATTGCTGTGTTTAACTGGATCTGGATTGCGGAAGGTTACAAGTAGCTTATAGTATTTATTACCCGGTTTAGACTTTATAAGATGTTAGTTATACTATTTAGTCTCTATAATACGCCCGCCACGTTCTAGAACTATATTAACTATGTTTTATACAACGCCCTTAATAACTACTGTACTGCCTACCTTAATAATGTTCTTGTCTTCTCTAAAACACGCACTGAGCACACTAAATATGTAAATAAAGTTATCTAGAGACTTAGCAACGCCAGACTGCAGATTAATATTAATAAGTCTAAGTTTTATGCTACTAAAACAAAATATCTTGGCTTAATTATCTTAACTAATAGTATAACTATGGACCCTAAGAAGGTGCAGGCCTTATAGAAATAGAAGGACCCAACGTCAATTAAAGAACTATAGCAATTTCTTAACTTCGCGAACTTTTACTAACGATTTATCTAAAGCTACTCTGTAGTTGTTAAACCTATAACTAGGCTACTGAAGAAGAGTACTAATTAGTTATAGGGCCCTAATCAAGCACAAGCCTTTTAGACACTAAAGACAGCGTTTACTATAGCACCGGTCCTAGCATACTACGACTATATAAAGAAAACCGTAGTAGAGACAGACGCCTTGAACTAGGCTTTAGGAGGAGTGCTTTACCAAGCTAGTAAAGATGGTAAACTTAAGCCAGTTATATTCTTCTCTGCCAAGTACTCCGCCCTAGAATGTAACTATAAGATATACAATAAGGAGCTCCTAGTAATTATAAAAGCACTAAAAGAATGGCGCCCTAAACTATAAGAAACCAAGCAACCGTTTAAGATTATTACGGACTATAAGAACCTCCAGACCTTTATAATAACGAAATAATTGAACTAGTGCTAAGTTTAATGGGCTAAGTTTCTCTTTTAGTTTAACTTTATTATTACCTATAGGCCTAACACTAAAGCCACGATCCTAGACGCTCTTAGCTATCTCCTAGGCATAGTACCTGCTAATACTGGTAACGAACATCTATAATACTAAGACCGCGTTGTCTTACTATAAAAAAAAGTCAACCCCGCTATTCTAGAAGAGCTACTAAGCAAATCCTAAGACTAGAGCGTCAAAGACTTTATTATAGTAATAGACCTAGAGCCTGAGAAAAAACCCCTTAAGGAGCTTATTAAGAATGCCTATAAGGAGAATAAACTTGTTAGGGATATATTAGCTGCGCTACGCGAATAGGAAGGCCGTAAAGCATATCACTAGCCTAAGCAGATTAGGAAGTTACTCCGCTATAATAAATCCGAATGTTTAATTGTTAACGGCCTAATCTACTATAGGAATTGAGTATTTATCCCTAATTTACCTAAACTCTAACTAGAAGTCATACACCGCATATATAGTTTGGGTCCTGCGGGCCACCTAGGCCACGTTAAGACGCTAGACCTCCTTAATTGAACCTATTAGTGGCTAGGTATTTTATAGTTCACGGCTACCTTTATAAAAGACTGCGCTCTTTGCTTCTGTATAAAAACCCCACGCTTAGCACTGCCTGGTTTTCTAAAATTACTAGAACTACTAGTCCGCCCATAGACTAATATCTCTATTAACCACGTCGTCGACCTGCCTAAGTGCCTTCGTAACGGCAAAATATATAGACATATTTTTGTCATTATTAACCACCTAATAAAGATAAGACACTTTATTCCTGTTACTAGCCTAGATACTAAGGAGCTTGTTAAAGCATTTATCTATACTGTTAATAAGTTACACGGCGCTCTAAATACTATCGTTTCTAATAGAGGCTCTTTATTTATTTCTAACTTCTAGTATTGCCTAAATTAGCGCCTAAAGGTAACCCTAAGCCCTAGTTCCGCATGGCACCCTAAAATAAATAGCCAAACCGATATTATTAATGTAGTAATAAATAAGTACCTATGCGCCTTTATAAGCTTCACCTAAGATGACTAGGTAGATTGGCTCCCCCTTACTAAGTTTGCCACAAATAACTAGATTAATAAGACTATAGAAATCTCACCATTCTTTACTAATTATAGCTATAACCTATATCTAGGCGTTAAACCAGCGGGCCCCTAGCTATTAGCCCTATCTATATATATAAAGAAGGAGTACCTATAAGCTAATACTATTGCTAACCGCTTTAAGCGCATTTTAACCCAGCTTAAAGCCCTAGCTCGTATCTCCTAGCGACACTATAAAGACAACGCTAATATAAAACGAGACGAAGGTATAATATTTAAAAAGGATAATATGGTTATAGTTAGCCTTAAAAATATAAAGACTAACCGGCCTAAGAGGAAGTGGGATAATAACTAGGACGGACCCTAGCCCGTCCTAGCTGCCTATAGAGGAGTAGTTATAGTTAACCTCCTAGACTATATTTGTGTTAATAAGTCTTTCTACACTTTAAAAGTCCGCCTTTGGTTCCCTAAAGAGATCTCTGGTCAAGCACATATTAATAAAGAGGAACATTGTAATGTTATAGGAAGAATAGCCGAAAGAGACAATAATAGCAACATTATAGATAAGTGGGAATTTAAAAAGATCCTTAATGTATATAATAAACAAATAGACGAGCATGGCCTAATATATTATATTAAGTGGAAGTATTATAATGAAGAAACCTAGGAACCCAAGAAGTCCCTAAAAGGGTGTAAGCGCGTACTATATAAGTTCCACAAACAACACCCTAAGAAGCCCGGACCCCCAGACTGGGTATAAGATAAGGAAAAGTTATGCTAAGGTTATAGCCAACCACGATATTAATTTATGGTGGTTAAGATGTTATAGAACTTTAACCGCCGGTTAAAGTTATCTGATTGGCCAGATTCTTGTTAAGGAACACCGCGAAACGCCACGCAGATTAATTCTGGTAGCGGTATAGAGTTCTGCCAACTTTATTCATTAAACTAACCAATTAGGATTTTCTATCCCCGGGATAGAAAATCGCCATTAGCTCGGCTAAGGGCGGTAAGCGGAACCAATATCTTTATAATAAAAACCAGCCCCCGCGCATTACCTGTTTTTAGAGTTATTTGTTTAGTTTGGGGACCAAACCTTCTAGGGGAGGGGAGTACTGTTACGGCACTGACCTGTTATATACTGTCTCGTACTGTTTTCTACTGTTGGCTGGCCCACCATTAGCGCCTTGGCGGGCTGGCCCTACTATTTGTGTATAATACCCCCTTTCCATCTTCTTCTCCTCTTCATACTACAATGTAGTTATTTAGCCTACTTATATTATAGTACTATGACAGTTCTTGTCCTTGTTCTTATTTTAGATTAGTACCAGTAGGGGTTTAGGCTATATTTATCCTGGTAGAGGGTTAGGCTGGTAAAGGTATAATAGCTATAGGTAAAACATGGGCTATATCCCACGGGTGGCTAAGGTAGGCGGAAGCTCTAATTTATATATAGCTCCTCTATTAATAACTTATTTAATCTAGTAGGGGCCAAGGTTCTTATAATTAAGTGACTTTATAGGCCTCTATATAGAGATATTACGCGTATTTAACTATACCTAGTCGCCAACACGTATCTTAGGTGGTGGTGTTCTGCAATAGTTGGTAAAGTAAGCCTGCTTTACTTAGGCCTAGGCCATCTCTCCTTTATAGTAGTTAAGTAGATCTTTTATACGGTCTGTATACTAATTAGCAAGTAGTATCTTAAGGCGTTTTCTATATAGCAGTTTCTTGTTAATAGGCTCTGGTGGCTCTATACTAGATTATAGGTGATAACCTTTATTTGCGAAGAATGGGGTAAGTCCTATAGTAGCTAAGATATAGTTATTTGCTGCGAATTTACCTAGCGGAAGGTGGTCTACCTAGTTGTTTTAACTATAGGCAACTACCTATTGTAAGTACGCCTTTATACTAGCGTTAGCGTTTTCCGGTTATCTAGCAGTTTTATAGTAGAAGGATATAGATATCTTATTGTGGTTTGCAAAAGTGTTGCGAAAATCAAATTAAGCGAGCCACGCATACACAATATCGACTTTTGGTGAGTTTACCATATAAATCATATGCCTGCCACGCCTGCACGTATTAGTTTTACTTCCAAAATAGTAAGGTTTTATATTTATATTATATTATCTATCTAGGTCAATTTTTAAGTGTTATAGGCGCTATGGTAGCCTATAAGAGCCTCTGGAAACGAGCCGCCAGTTAATCTACATAAGGTTCTCAACCAATTAAGCGGAATACTATTACTTAACCTGTTTATGTGGGCCTATGTACAGTTCTAGCGCGCTGCCTGCCTCCGCAGCCCAAGGACGTTAAGGAAGAAGAAGAGAAGGAGGAGAA
>Ga0307507_10003683_pt1 | contig 28968 bp, 32 predicted proteins | sample 7_EM_MG_FD_207223 | JGI IMG/M metagenome (GOLD analysis project Ga0307507, IMG submission 207223) | Populus trichocarpa ectomycorrhiza microbial communities from riparian zone in the Pacific Northwest, United States - 7_EM | ecosystem: Host-associated > Plants > Roots > Unclassified | place... | reverse complement strand
CGCGGGCGCGCCGCATGTTGACGATGAATTCTCATGGTGTTGAGATTTCAATCGCCGGGTGTGTAGTGGGGATGGTTCGTGACCCAAATCCCATGCCTTTTTTCTTTTTTTCGTTTTCTCTTTTTTTTTATCATATTTGAAATTTTGTTCCTAGCTGAGGCCGAAGGCCGAAGCAATAAGTACAAAAATAGCACGCAGCCGTGAAGGATATGGCCGCAACAAACTTCCACCCAGTCCAGCCCATCGTCACGGCGGTGGAAACCCTGGGAGAAAAAACCCCTGATCTAAAACCCGCACCAAGCGCCCAGGCGCTGAAAACTACAACAAAATATACAAGAAACTCGCTACCAAAGGAAAGCATCTACCCGAAACCCAAGAAAAAACCCTACAGTGAGAAAAACCAAAAACACCCAAATCCGAAGTAGAGGCCCCAGAGAAAGCCTATCCGCCGCCAAGGCCTTTAACGATCCCTGAGTATGCTTATCACCGAACGCAACCACCCCCGAAGGTAGAACCTCCAAGTAATACTATTGGAGCCATATAGACCCGGGCCGCGGGGCTAATGGTAGAACCTGTGGCGGGTCAGGCCGAGGGAATCCACGAGTCCTAGTAGGAGGCGAGGTGGATGGTGGCTGGTCGCCGGGGCGACCGAACCGGGTGGTGGGGTGTTGGCTGTAACCGAGCCACGGGACGAAGACCAAGTAAGGAAGGGGAAGGGTGTGCCCGATCAAATAGAAGTACGAGGGAAGGAGGACCGAAACGAGATCAAGACTTTTCGACGATGCCGACCATACCGAACAGTGATCCAAGGAGGTAGTGCAATACCAGGGCGCAGAGCCAACGGGGCCACTACTGCAACAATAACCGGAGACTGCGACCGACCCCTTGACGAAAGAAAGGGGTTGCCGACCGTGCAAATGCTAAGCGAGGTAGCGAAACAAGTGCGCAGAAAGGAGGGGAAAGTAAGCGTGAAACGCCTACAACCAGGCTGCCAAAGCAACAGGAAGATCAGAAGGGAATAAGAGGGGAGAGGGGTGGTGGTAGCGTCACCCTCCTAGGCAAAAGAGCCATCAGAGGAGGGGAGAGGGGGGTGGATGTTGACGATGAAAACTCATGGTGTTGAGTTTTTAATCGCCGGAGGTGTAGAGGAGATCGTTCGTGACCCAAATCCCATGCCCCGAGGGGGTCCTTATATAGGGGTTCTCCCCTCAACCCTAACCCTGCATGACTCATACTCTCGCGTCACGCAACTCATGACTCATAGTGAGTCACAGTGTGAAATCAATCAGCTGACCTGTCTGAGTCAGCTGCGCCCTACCTCGCAACCAATCAAAACCCAGAAAACCAGTCACGTGCCCTAACGGGGTCACATGCGTGAAACCCATGACTCGTAACTATGAGTCATGTGCGAAATACATAAACCACATGACCACAATCGTACGTCATGTCAAATATCAACCAATCATGATAAACCAATGACACGCTATTGCGTCCTCATCTGATAACCTATGAGTCTACTAATATCATAGCGTGAAAGATAACACACCGATGACTAATAACTATTCGTCATGTGAGAGTCTCCCTTGCTTAGTCTCCGTTTCTGACAAGAATGGTGTGACCTTCATTGTTTCCTGCTATCTGTTGTTGTATGCAAATTCCGCAAGTGCTAGATAACCACACCAACTCTCTTGTTGATACTTGATGTACTATGCTCGGAGGGATTGTTCCAATTTAGCATTAGTCCCTTTGATCTGTCCATCTGTCAGCGGGTGGAAAGCCGTGCTGAGCCCTGGTTTGACTCCAAGTTTCTTGTTGCTTTCTTTCCATTGGTCTGTGGTGAATAGTGTTCCCTCGTCGGTGATGATATCTTGTGGTAGTCTGTGTTGCCTGACTATCTCCTTCATGACGAGATTGGCGAACTGCCGGGCGTCCAGGTCCTTGCTGCCTGGAATGAAATGGCTCATTGTGGTCATCTGATCGATGACTACCAGTATGGTGTTATATTTGCCTGATTTTGGCAGGTCTGTAAAGAACTCCATAGCTATTGATTTCCATTGTCGATCTGGGGCATTGTTTGCTTAGAGTAATCCGTAGTGTGCATGTCTGACCACATTGGTTCTCTGACATGTGTCGCAATTCTTTGTAAATTGTTTGATATCTTCTCTTGTCTTTGGCCATCCACTGATGAGTTCGGTGGTTTTTGCCGTTCCGCTATGTCCCGCTTGTGGGGGGTCTTGGTGTTTGGTGATAAGAGTCCTCCGTATTCCTTAGTCTTTTGGTATCCAGATTTTTCATTGGTACTATAAGAGGCCGTCCTTCTATTGACATACCCCCAGCACTATGCCTGTCATCTCTTTCTTTCATTCTTCCAAGTTTCTTTTAATATCTTAGATTTCTTCATCGACGTTGCTTCCTCTCTCTATTTCTCCTTGGTCCTTGTCTCCAAACTCAGTTATTGCCAATAGGGCGACCTTGATTTCCTTGGTGTGTGGGATCTCACAGTATCTTTCTTTTGGCAATAAGATTCCCACATTTTGTGTCAGTCTCTTGTCGCCTGCCGTGAGTAGATATCCCATTCTTCTCGTGAGTGCGTCTGGCTTTCCCCCCACCTTCCCTGGTCGGGATGCTATTTTGAAGTTGTATTGACTTAATTCTTGCATCCATCATGCGTGTCGTTCGCTTTGCTCCTTTGTTGTTCTGAAGGTTCCTAAGTTTCTGTGGTTGGTGAGGACCCACACCGGCTTCGGACTTCCGCTCGTGTATCATTTCCATTCATAGAATGCCAGAACCGTTGCCAGTAGTTCCTTCTCGTCTATATCATAGTTGCATTCGGCGTCCGACATTGTCTTGGATACCTATGCCATTGGCCTCCATTTCCCGTCCTGGTATTGCTGTGAAAGTAGACCGCAGGAGACGTATTTTCAAGCGTCTCTTTCGATCTTGGTTGGTGCGAGGGGGTTGAAGTAGACCACTACTGGTGCTGTTGTGAGTTTTGTCCTTAATTCGTTGAATCCTTGTTGTTCTTTGTCTCTCATTCCCAATTGCCGATGCATTCCCTTTTTGTTCTCGCGTATAGTGGTTTGGCTGTCCTGCTGCAAACTTCTATAAATCACCTGTAGAAGTTGCAGAATCCTAGGAAACACTAGATTTCCTTTATCTTTTTGGAAGTTGTCCAGTCCCAGATGGCCTGTATCTTGACTGGGTCTATCTGGACCCCTTCTTGTCCAATGATAAATTCTAGGTATTGTGTTTTACTTTGCTGGAATTCGCATTTTGATGGTTTGATCTTCATCCCCGAGTCTCGTATTGCTTCGAGGATGTTGCTACCGTCCTTTTAGTATTGTTTTAGGCTGTTTGAATATATTAGTACCTCATTTAGATAGGCGATGCAACACATGTCGATATGTTCCATAAGGATCTCATTCATCCATCGTTGGAATGCTGCTGGTGCATTGCATAGCCCAAATGGCATCACCAGGTATTCATATATCCTTAGTTTTGTTGAAAACGTCGTTTTCCATTCGTCTCCCTCCCTGATGCAAATATTGTTGCAGGTGTCTTTGATGTCTAGCTTCATGAAGTACTTGGCTCCCCCGAGCCTGTCTAGGGCTTGGCTGATGAGCGGCAGTGGATGTCGATCCTTTTTGGTAACCTTGTTTAGTGCTCGGTAGTCGGGACATAGTCTGAGCTTGCCATTCTGCTTTTTGACAAACATGATGAGAGAAGCCCTTCCTGACTTTACTCTTCGAATCCATCCTCGATTTTCGTTGTGTTTGATATATTGATGGAGTTCCTCTAGTTGGTCGTAGCTTAGGGCGTATATCTTTTTGATTGACACCGTCTTTCCTTCTTCCAGGTTGATTCCCAAATTGATACCTGGTCGATGGAGGGGTACTGTTGTCTTCTCTCCTTTTTCGAAAACATCCCGCAGGTGATCATTTTCACGGGGGACCATTTCTCTGACGTCCTTGACTTCATTATCTTTTTTGTTCTTTATTGCCAGCTCCGAACTACTATTGATAGCCTCCAGCTGGATTTTGTTGTCAACTTCGTCGCATCTTATGATGCCCATCGTTTCTCCTCTTCGGTAGAACTGTCCGAAAGCTGTTGCTCATATTTCCTTGATTTGTATCTTGGTTTTGGCCTTCTAACCCTTCAGGTTTTGGTCCATGGTGGTGCCAGAGCCTCCGAACCGTTGATCTCCTCTTTTGGTGTCCGCTAACTGGACTACTTCTTGTAGTTCCCTGTTGTTGATCTTCTCGATGGTCAGTTGTACGATCCACTCTCCCTTTTCCACTCGGTATGGTTGGTCCCCTAGTTTGGCCAGGACCACCTTCACTTTACCTCTGTAATCGGCATTGATCACACCTGCCTTTGTCGTCAGTCGGTGTTTGACTACTAGACTGCTTTGTGCTGCAATTCGTCCATAGGGGTTATGCGGTAATTCAATGGCTATCCCAGTTCCAAAAATTACTTGCCCTCTGGCAGAAAGGTCGGTTCCTTCGTTTGCATACAGGTCATGTCCTGCCGCCTCTGCTGCTCCTTACGTAGGGACTCTGGCCTCGGATGATAGCTTCTTAACTCTGACGCTCGGGTCATTGGCACTCAAGCCCTTCTTGGCCTGGACCTTGCAGGATCTGGGGATGAGATTCTGTTGCAGGGCTTTGTCTTCGGGTATCACATAGGCAACGGGTGAACTTTTGAGACAGCATGAGGTACATCGTTCGCTATTGAATGTGATCGTTTTGTCCTTCCAATCTATTGTTATATTATGTTCTCTTAGTCTGAGCATCACGAGCATGACCTCATGGTTTTGGAGGTTTGCCAAGTGGAAAGTTGCCAATTGACTATGGCTACTAATGTCTATAGGTACCTTCGTCATATGGGTAACAAGGCCCATAGTGCTTGGTTTTCTCTCTGCGAGGTAATTCTCCCTGGGGTTTTTTGCTCTGAGCATCTTGATCCCATGTTTGTTGAAGAGTTCTTTGTCGATGAGGTCTTCCGTTGCTCCTGACGCAATCATGGCCTTGATTGTGACCGACTCTCTTTCGCCGTGTAGTTGTACCTTGACCATGATATAGTCATTGTCCTTCCCAAGATTTTCCATGAACTTGAGTGCTGCGTAGTAGTTTTTCATGATAATGAATTTTGGTTCGGGTCTGTCCCTCAAACCATTCTCTTATGGGGAACATTTGGCGTTTCCCGACAGTTTGCATCCGCAAAATGTATAAACCACTCCTGGTTCACCAAGGGGGGTTATGGTCCCCCTGGTCCTCTTGGTCCACCCTGATCCACCCTGGTCCACATTTTCGGTAAATTTTTAAAAAGTTTGGATCAGAGCGGATCGGTGTGGACCAGGTGGACCACGGGAACCACAACCCCCCTTGGTGGCCCAGGAGCATTCAGGACCACCGTGGACCACCCTACGACATTTTCCTGATGCCCCTGGGTTCCTGTTCGACCTCGATCTCCCCGATCTTGGGTCTAGTCTGTCAAAGGGCAGGTTTCTTTGTTGGTTGCCAACTCCTGCCTTATGCCATGAATAGTTTGGGTCCGTCCTCCCTGGTCCAGTCCCTGGCTACGTGTCCAGGTTGTGTGCATTTGAGACATAATTGTTGTCGAATCCTGCTTTGGAATTCTTCTTTCCAGAGGTTGAATCTTGGTCGTTTCCTTGTAGCATCCAATTCCATGGGGTTGCCATAGTTCTGATTGCTATTATTTGTTGGTCGATAGGCTCCGTCTGGGTTTCATGGCATGATGATTTCTCGTTGGATATTCTTTGTTGGTGGTGATCCTTGGATATGTCTGACCGCTGCCAGCTTGGTTTCCTTCCTAATTGCCCATTGGGCTAGGACTTCGATGTTCTCATATTCTTTGCTGCTGGCTCCCCAGGCGTTGTGGCGTTCTGTGTTCATCTCTCCTAGGAGTAATTCTCCTCCTCTCAAGTCGTCCAATTCGGCTCTACTAGCCAGAAGGTGGCACTTGTTCCAGTTTTCTGTTACTGACCGTTTGCCCCCTTTCCTGTTTTTTAGTTTGATCCTGGCTTCTCCTTGCGCATCATTTACGACAAATTTTCTTCCTAGTTCTGCTTTGAATCCTGTCTAGTTGTCCCAGGTGGGGGTGATTGGTTCTTGTGTGTATGGTGTGATCCAGGTTCCTGTGTCGTCTCTTAAGAGGCTTGTTGCATAGAGGATATTTTCCTCGTCGTGGCCGTCCTGCCATACTACTGTTCTGTAGTATACTATGAGCTGGGCTATCTAGCCTCTGGGTTTGTGTCGCTCTCCTGGTTAAACCTCAGGTTCCTTTGATTTGGGCTTTCTGGTTCCTCCGCTTAACGGTGTCATTATCTGTCTCATCTGTTCCAGAATTAGGTCCGGAGTCATATTCGAGGTTGTCGCTCCTTCCTGTTCTGTTGCAGCCACCATCGTGTTTCGCCGTGTCCTTCCCTTTTCCTCTCTTTCTCCAGATCCCTTGGTGATGGTGGCTCTGGTGTTGTAGGGCTTGGTGCCCTCTCTTCCTTCAAGGCCCTTTCCAATCCTTCCTTTAGTGATGAAAGATGGAGATTTTCCACTTCGGGGTCGATGGCGTTTTGGTTATTAGTCTCGTGTGTCTGTTTGTTGGGTGCTCCGGGGTTGACGCAACCAAATGTTACAATTCTCTCTCCGGCGGGAAATACTTGAAGCAGGTAACCGATAGTGCACTAACGATCACTTCTCTTTACCTGATGCCTACTGTCATAGCCCAGTACTCTGACTCCTATCTAGCAGTATCGATCGCTAGGCCTGTATAAGACAGTCATGTCTTTGTTCCCAAAAGTGTGATAGATAAAGTATCTTGTATTGAAAGTATAGTGTATGAAACAACTTTGATAGTTGGGTGAAGAACCCAAATTCCATGGCTTTTTTTCTTTTTCTTTTTCTTTTTTTATCATCTTAGATTTGTTTGGTCTTCTAGGTACAAAAGGTGTATGCAGCGTAAAGCTATGGCATAAAGAAACCTCCTATAACTAGCCAACCGGCGTCAGAGTAAAAATCAGCCAACACACGTTCCTATGGTCTGGAACCAACCGCACACCAGCTACGCCAAATAAGCAATTCAACCCGGACTAGGTAACCGGACAGGAAAGAAAAATCATAGAAAAACTGAGGGAGGAATCAACACGAATACCCTTGCCCTAGACAGTAATAAAATAAATAATCGTTATAACCACTACTGAAACCCAAAGTAACTGACAATGAAAGAAGAACAAAGGACCTGCGGGGGCCACAAAAAACCATAGCGGCAGTGCTAGCATTACTCCAGAACCCACGGCGTTGACATCCGCCACTGAGGCAGTGCAATACAACGACTGAGGGTAATCGAGGAGAGCGATTGTGAAGAAATTACGAGGGCGGTGTAAGGTAAGGGGCACTAGCGTGTCAGCAGAGTGAGTGGATTGTAACTGTAACCGAGGAATGGGAGGAGACATGGAGGGGGGGGAGGTGGGGTAGACCCAATAGCTGTGGAAACTATCGGTAACTGTGGGCGTGTGTGACTAGATAGCCTCTAAAGGAAGTGAAGAGAATGGAGAAATCGACCGTAGCCTGTTGAAGAGTTTTCTCCGACTGCGAACTGTAGTCCAAGCCATTTGTACCATGCGCGAGAGGGTGTTGCCGACAGTGCAAATGCTAAGCAAGGCAGCAAAACGCAGGCGGGAACAGGGGGTAATTGACCCGAACCACCCTTGGAGATAAGGACGCCAGGGCTGAAGGCCATGATAAGGGAAGTAAGGCCGGAGAGGGGGGTGTAGCCCACAGAGAGTGCGAGTGCAGATCAGTGAGAGTGCCGGGATGGATGTTGACCGTCAATTTTCACGGGGTTCAGATTTGAATCGCCGGGTGTGTAGAGGAGATGGTTCCCGACCCAAATCGCATGCCTCTTCTGTTTTCTGGTTTTTTTTTTTATCACCTTTGATTGGTTTTGTCTTCTAGGTACAAAAGGTGCATGCAGCGTAAAGCTATAGCCTACAAAAGCCTCGTAGAGCAAACCAACCGGCGCCAGGGAAAAAAGGATCAACCCCCGTTCCTCTGCATCAGCAAAAATAATGCTCTGCGCCAGGGGCGCCCCATGCGTCTGGCGCACCTACCGCACATAACGTCAATCGCGTATCAGGAGGCAACGTCGATCTGACGTTGCGTCCTGAGTTTTGCGTCACCTGACGTGCCGCGCCCTGACGCAACCTCGATCTGACGTTGCCTGCTGATTTTGCGTCACCTGACGTGCCGTGCCCTGACGCGATCCTGACACGGACCCAACGTTCACTACGCCCTGACTGCGCCTGGTCCTCTGCTCTTGCGTCCTGAACACCTCTGATTCTCAGTTGCTGCACCAGGGCGACGCCTGATGATCCGCCGCTCGAGCCTGATCACGACTGATCCTGGCCTCTTCTGTCCTGACGTACGATCTTTATCCTACGCGCCTGGGCTTTGCTTGTTCCGACGCCTCACATCAGGATCTCATGATCCAGAGCTCTCTAGTCCTCGTATCTCCCTCCTTTGGCTTCTACCTCCAGACACTCTCTCCCGGCGCACCATTATCCTGATTTCACCCTCTCTACGTGCTGTGTGTCCTGATGGTAGCTTGAGTTTTTCTATTCTCTCTGTACGCTCCGACGTAATATCTAGATGCCCTCATGATGGCTCCCTGACGCATAATGACCCATCTCAACTCTGCCTGACACAATCCCGATCTTGCGCACGGTCTATCCTCTGCTCTCAGACGTCACCCCGTGACGTTTACTATAAGATCGCCCAGAAGCCGCCGTGGCGTGTCCTTTCATTGATTCTACTACTCGTACTCAGAACGCCCAGATTACCCTTTAAGTTCTCATATCAACACATCGCCGTCAAACAAATAGTATTAATTAATTAAGCTACTCAACAGATACGCGACATATTCGACACATTATTTCTTAATGACCCTCACCAACGCTCCCATTGCGCCCCTGTTCCACATCCCCCGGCTCACTCTCACTTGTCTCCCTTTGTGCTGGCTCTATTCCGTCAAGGCTCAGGGAGAGGCATCGCGATGGAGTAGGATTCACAGTCCTGTCTAATGATAGTTCCTTGTTCACCTCCCGTGAACCATCTGCGCTCCGCGGAGAAGAATCCAGAAATCCCAGAACCCGGGCAGCTGACGTCTGGAGGATATCAAAAGACAAATCAGTATCCTGCGAATCGTTTTGACTATCCTGCTGCCCCACTGGGGTCCCAATCCGCCGGCTGCTCGGAGTTTGAATTTGGTGGGCTGGCCGTTCCGTAGCCTGGCTGGATGGTTGACTCTGCAGCTGGGCGGCTACCACAACCCAATCACCAGGAGTTTGGCTTTGGTGGGCTGGCCGTCGCGTAGTCTGGCTGGATGCCTGACTCTGCAGCTCAGCGGCTACCGCTGCCCAATGGTCGGTATACCCTTCACGGCGGTCTTGTCGCACGCTGTGCTCCTGCTCCATCTTTGGCCCGATGGTTCCGCGAATCTTGTCCACAATGATCGCCTGTACCCAGTCTGGGTAATCGGCCCACGTCTGAGTTTGACGGGCAAAAAGGTCTCTAGTGGTTCGGATCATGTTAGCGTCCTGGAGAATACGAGGTGGGTTCGCGTTCTGGCTGACCTCCTACCGCGTCAGGCTTCAACTCACCTGATTCCTTATATACTCCTGTTTGCCATGCTCGTAGGTTATGACGGAGGATTGCACACGTTAAGCAACTCATCATGCCCTTGATACGCCCAACAAAATCGGGTTCGACAATCCCTCGCATTTTCCTGCCTCTGAAGTACTTACCCCATATGGCCTCAGGAATCTGTGGCGCCCCAAATCGAAATGTCAATTTCTAAGCCGAGTGTAATACCTGTTAGTGATTAGAAGAAAGTTGTCCAACTAAGGCGCACCAACATCATATCCGTTTGGGGAGAACATAAATGTATCCTTTTCCAGCAGGTAGTCCACCCTGCGCGCAATCGCCGTGGGATCTTCCAGGAGATCGTCTAATTCTCCGATCTCATCTTTAATGTGGGAAACAAACTGGGATTTAGCCCCGAGTGTCTATTGCGTATTTTTCAGAATTAGTACTATACCCGGCTTCAGAAGGGGGTCATCCCTGTGTATCTGAGTCCATTTACTATCTTTAAGTTTTCCTCTGACGCTTCCATATTTCCTGCATCAGCTATATCATCAAGTGCCTTAAGCCAAGCACTGTGTACCTCAGACGTCAAAGTAATTGAGCCTGGGAATGGGTCAACACAGAGGGTCTACCAGAGAATGAGAGCTTTGGCCCGCGTTACTACAGGCGCCTCTACTCCTCCCGCTGTAGTTCGCCGTGAGTAGGTACCCGGCCAGATGGCCTCAGCGGGTGGTGTACTCGATTTGCCGGCTGGACTCGAACTTCTAACTTCCGACGTAGTGGCACTGTCAGTGGCCAGTGGGGATGAATATCGGGCTACACTGGATGACGGGAGCACTGCGGGAGTATACGCTCTACCGGGCGTTATACGTCCTCGTGCTGGTGGCATCGGCCTAACGAGTGCTGCCTCCTGTGATCCGGAGGGGGTCGAAACTCGCACAGTCGATACGTGATTGTTTGTTTGTTCATCCGCTGTTCGTGACCGGTGACGCAGCCCTGCTCCAGTAGCATCTGGAATATCATCGTCTTCCGCGTCTGGCATAGTGTCTGATTCAGTCTGATCCGAGCCGCGAGAGTCTTCGTCCTCATCACTGCTATCATCGCCTAGAAAAACTGTTTCTGTTAGTACTTGTGCGTCAGGTTCCGTCTCAATATCGGTATACCTCGTGCTCTGTATCATCCTTCTCCGGGGGCGCTTTGGTGGTCTTTCGAGTGCTCCGGCTGCATTTGGTGGTGTAGGGCGCACATGCGATGGCTGCTTGTTCGGCAGTGTGATCGGCGACCTGCCGGATTGCTTTTGTTGCGTTCCCAACCTCGATCTCGCTGCTCTTATGCCATCGGGTACGACTTGGCGTCTACGTCAGTTCAGATTTCCTACTCTGGAGGTTGGCTCGCTGCATGAATTGGCTTGCGGTTGTCTAGACGTGGTGAAATGCTGAACGGTTGATCAAGTTAGGCAAAATAGGAATTTGGATGTACAACAAAGGAATGTATCCCTCGTCTCGGGAAGATGAGGAATCTGTGGTTATGTTCAGTGGACGCGTCAGGTCTTATACGCTAGGACTTACTGGGGGGGGGGGGAGAATCACACACTATCACTCGGTTTTGAAAGAAAATATTCGCCTGTAAAAAGGGGTTTTCTGCTTGTTCAACATTATGATCATGGTCTCGACATCCTCAGGTATCATGGTCCTCCCGACTCTAGTTGAAATGGTTCGGCGAAATGGGCGTCGTTAATGTAGCAGGCTAAGCAAAATCTAGCCACAGCGCGTATCGGTTAGCGACAGTAATTCTAGCAAGACACTCACCACGCCTAAAGCAGATTAGGATTATCGAAGCTTATCTCCTAACGTCGAATCAACACCACTGAACGTCTGGAATTCTGTATTCACGACATGCTCTCGACATCCGCAGGTATCATAGTCGTCCTGACTCTGGTTGAAAAGGTTTGACGAAATGGGCGTTGCTAATCTAGGAGGCTAAGCAAAATCTAGCCACAATGAGTATCGGTTAGCGACACTAATTCTAGCAAGACACTCGCCACGCTAGAGAAGATTAGGATTATCGAACCTCATCTCCTAACGTCGAATCAACAGCACTAAATGTCTAGAATTCGGTCTTCACGCCAGGCGCTCATGTGTTTGACTGGTTCAGTCCGCCGACCCCATCCCAGTTAAGGACAGAATGCGCGGCGTCCTTGATCCGGGAAAAGAAATTTGGTATCTTAACGCAAGAAGGCGTAAGGACTAGCAATACAGGATACAAGCTGAAGCAAGGGTCCCCAATGATATGTTTCCTATCACATACCAGCTAACGAATCAAAAACTGACAATTCTGACTAAAGCGAAATAAGATCTAGGGAAGAAAATAAGAGAAAAAAAAATTACCCGAGAAACTAGGAAATCCCTAATTATTTTCGTCCTACCCTGAGTCTTTTCGAACGGCGCGGTAGGGGCCATCGCGATTTGGTGTTTTCTGGGGCACTACTCAAACTGGACGTTGAAAAACCCCTAGGCGCCGGGGGTGTCACGGGGGCTGCTGGTTCTGTCGGGGCTGGTAGCGTGGTGGGCGGCTCTTCAGTTGTCCGAGCTGGTTGTTCTGTCGCTCTCAATGAAGTTGTGTGAACCTGCGCATCAATCGGAGCAACGGCGGGGGAGGCTGGACGTTCATTGCGGATTACGCGCAGGCTGGTAGGAGGGCTGTCCTGGGCACCATCATGTTCTGAACGCAGGGCGGCTGCCGGTTCAATTGTGCGAGCTGCTTGTTCGGTCGCTCTCACTGGAGTTGTGTGAACCTGCACATCAATCGGAGCAACTGCGGGGGAGACTGGACGTTCGTCGCGGAATCCGGGTAGGCTAGAAGGACGGGTGTCCTTGGCACCATCGAGTCCCGAACGCAGCACCGCTGCCAGCCCGGTATCTGTAATGTAGTCTGCCATGCAGGGCATCTCCCGTAGAACCTTCCGGATGTCTTCGAGTTTCGTTTCTGTAGATGTCGCAGAAGGCCTAGTGGCCGACTGCCGCATGAGAGGAGCGAACGGATTATCCCTCGGGGCGTACTCTATTTCTCGTGGGGTAGCCCTCCGTCCTGTCGAGGGGCGCGGGGCTCCCAATTCCTCGTCCTACGTCGTCAATTAGCCATCGTGTTTTGATCTTCATGTTACCGTTAGGTGTCGATACTTTCGTCATCCAAAACAATCGCCCCCCCATCTGGAGGCGCCTGCGGTTCCCCCTCGCTCTCGGCCTCTAGCCATTCCTCCTCCTCCTCATCCTCATCCTCATCCTCATCCTCATCCTTATCCTCATCCTCATCTGCTTGCATGATCCCCACGGCATCACCCCAAACGTTGCGATTGAGGAACGGGTATCTCCCTTTGACAGGCTCGGGCGTCTGGGCTCTATCCTCTGTATTCTTGCGACGTGACTCGACGACCAAGGGCTCGAGAGGATCCTGGCCATGGTTTGCAAGAAGGCATACCAGAATGTCATTATTGCTATCGAGAAAGATTAGCTGTCGCAGGAGGAGAGGTTTTTCGGGCTCTCGAGGTAGCCTGACGGCACCCTCACCCGTCCCCCCGATAAGGTATCGTGGACTTCCGATTTCCTCCTCCACACGCTGTCCTCTAACCACCAAGACCTGATTCATCATGCTCGGTGTTGTCAACACACCCCATGCTATTCCCCGGTCCGAGTCGCTAGCACAGCTGGGAAGGTCGAGGAACGGATGTCCCGCTTGCGGGGCTCCTGTTGGGCGAACGATATCGATTCGTACTGCCCATGGGCAATAAGTTCACGATTGAGACTCTGTCAAAATAAGTTAGTGCGAAGCTGACGGGAGAAAGATGGGAATAATCACTTACTCGGAGATTCCGCGACGTCTCTACCCCAGGCGTGCTCCGCGATTCGAAGCAGGTTAGAGGTGTGGAGTTTCCTGGCCGAATCTTTAACTAGCATCCTCAGGTGAGGGGTGAGTTCAACGACGTCATCTGGGGGGTGGTTTTTTTTAAGGTGCGTGAGGCGATCACTCATGGGCGGAAGGGCGCGAGCGACAACAGTGATTGCTTCCACTTGGGCGTCTGTCAAGTGCCCAGGGTCAAGGTTGCGGGCTCTCATCTAGGCCTTGAGCTGCTCACACCAATCGAAGTAGGCACCAGATGTGACGCCGGGATCGAGGAACCCGCACCACGATTTAGCGTACGCAATGTCGCCATACACCTTCCTAATTTGTGCTCAATTGTTAGCGTGACAGATTCTGATACCTGGGTGGGGGTTTTCTTTGACCTACACAGTGCCCGAGTCTTCGACGGCTGGCTCGAAGTGCGCGGGCTCCGCCAGCTATCTATTCACAGGAAAGTTCGTTGTGAGCGCTAGATTCTGGAATGCGAATCTGGTACTTTCCGTCATTACTTATGCTCTCTCCGCAGCCGGGCGACGGGCGACTATACGCGGCAGTGTCTTTCTTCGTTTTCCGCTCTCAGCGTCAATCCTCTGGGGCTGCGCAGCGGGGCGTCTAAGGCGAATGGAAAACCTTAAAATTGCTCAGGAATATATAGACCTAGTTTACTTACTTTCCCTTCTCTAACTGCTGTTTTCGTGAGCTCGGAGGTGCCATGGGACGCGTGCGATGTTTAGATTGAATAAAACTTAATGAAAAAGATGACAAAAATTATTGATACGTCAACTAAGAGACGAGGATCTTGGAGGGAGGTTGACGTATGTAGGTCGGAATCTGGCGCCAGACGTGGGGAGAAGAGCCAAGAGGAACGTATGGAGAGTGGGAACGCCAAGGTGGAAGGAGGGGTAGGAGGGGTCCTTTTATACACCTCGTTGATGCCGGGTGTACATTTCTTGACGGTCAGCCCCGGGGGGGTGTACCGTACGAGCAAAGAACGCGAAGTAGGGTGTGCTAGTACAACTACGTCGCACACGGAAGGGGATACCGGTATCGTGGGCCTGATGAAATAGCCACATAGCGGATCTACGAATTGTGATGCATAATGATATAGAACATAGACAATCCAAGGATCGTGAACACTTCTGAGTCTCAGAAATTACCACCGAGTTTGATGTAAGAAGGTTTTAAGCCTCACAAGGATAGAGATGCCAAGGCACCATCGACATCACTTGAATTTTTCATCCATCAAGCGCAAGACCACACCTGAGCGAAGCCACACGAACGTGAACCAATCAGATGGAGATCGTCAGGCAGGCAGGCAGGCAGGCAGGCAGGCTATAAGAAATATATTCCAAACCGCTAAGAACTCGAATGGTAAACGATATCACTAATACACTATACGTCTAGGTTGACTCAGCGAAGGATAGACACAGCGTCAAATCAAACTCTCAGAGGCTCGAACGGTATCTCTCGGGCTTACGCTCGTCACCATCCTCGTCATCGAAGGAAGCACTGCACTTCCGTACCTCCACGCTTTCCAAAAGTTCCCTAGACATGGAAGCCAAACGAAATCTCTTGGACTTACGCTCATCACAATTTTGGTCGTCGAACACACCCCTGCGCTTCCCTGTCATGTCGCCTTGAGCAGGATGCCGTCCCAGTTCCGCCGAGTGTTGTATATTCAACCGGCTCGACGATTTGAGGGCGAGTGGTATACCTTTCGGAGGGCATTCCCTTCACTCTCCACAGGCGGATGACGACATCCCAACGCTGCCCTCGCGTCGATCCCCGGCGCCGGAGACATACCATGACGCGCCGGATAATGTTACAAGTAAAGCGTCATAGTCATCTCCCTCTTGGGGTTCATTTGCTTCATTAGCCGGCCCGGAATTAGCTCTGGGCTCCGGTCGTCTGGCCTCCGGATCAAATAAACCTCCACCCAATTTGTCTTGTACTGTCGCTTCATTCGCCCAATTGGTCACAGCGCCTGGTACAAGCTAGTTGTGCCCCCTCGACGCGGGTGTGGGTTCCGTACTTACGTTATTCAGACGATGACAATAGATTAAGAGATCAAGCGGGTCTTCAAGAACTGGATTTGCCAGGAGCCAGGCGCTTACTGCTTCATCGTCATCGATGAAGACATAATTGATCCACGAAAGCGGCGTGTTGGGCTAGTCTCGGAGGAGTCGGCGTCCTTCGCCTGTAGCACCAAGTATGTACCGAATCGTCTCATGTCGTATGGATCTCGTAATCATCGCTGACAGTCCACGGATGTCATAGGAGTCCAACTCAGCAAACTCGACCCCGTTGACAGGGCCCCAATTGAGCCGGCTATAATTCGGGTAGTTTGCGGGTCACATAGCCGCGTCGTGGATCCAAACAATACGCACTGCGCGTGGACGTCTGAGTAGAGTGCTCCAATCTACAACTCAGTTACTAAGTGAAAAACCTAAGCGCGCGGATTATTTTGAAAAGGACTCCCCTGTTGGCGCCTGGCGATCTAGCGGGAGATAAGGTATGATTGGTGCCGGCGCAGGGCTGTCAGGTGGGCTGTTAGGTGCGCTGTTAGGTGGGCTGTCAGGTGGGCTGTTTGCTGGGCTGTTTGCTGGGCTGTTTGCTGGGCTGTTTGCTGGGCTGTTTGCTTGGCTGTTTGCTTGGCTACTGCCTGAGCTGCTGGCTGCGCTGCTGAGTTGGGTATCGAGTAGGATTGGTGCTTGCGGCGGCCCAGCCACTGGGGGAGCGTTTGGTGGAGCAGGTATTCCTTGTCCTTGCATCGGGTGAGCTGCTTGAGCGACTTGTCTTTGCGCATGCGGTTGGTTAATCGGTGGTTGAGGTTGAACTCACGCGACACCTTGAGCGACTGGTGCTCGGGCCCGAACGTGAGTAACGACTTGTCCTTGCACTTGCGGTTGAGGTTGACCCGGGAACCACACCTGGAGCGACTTGTCCTGGCGCCGGAACCACAGGAAGGACTTGTCCTTGCGCTTGCAGTTGAGGGTGACCCGGAACGACACCTGGACCGACTGGTCCTGGCGCGGGAACGAGAGGAATGACTTGTGCTTGGCTTGCGGTTGAGGTTGACCCGGAATGACACCTGGAGGGACTTGTCCTGGCGCTGGAACAAGGGGAAGGACTTGTCCTTGCGCTTGCGTTTGAGGTTGACCCAGAACGACACCTGAAGCGACTTGTGCTTGTGCCGCAACGCCAGATGGAATGACTTGCCCTTGCGCTTGCGGTTGGTTAATCGCTGGGAGAGAGTTTTGGGGAACGGGAGCTGGGTTCGGATCAGCTGTAGCAAGATCCATTGAATTGGGGTGCCCAGACGTAGTAGCAGCGGGGGAACAAGCACGTGCGTAGTGGGCACTCCTGGCTGGCCCAGGGCAGGGGAAGGCTGGCCCTTAGCCACAACCTGAAGCTGCTTGTTCATGGTGGTTGTCAACTTACTCATACAGTTTTTAACAAGTTGAATGATTGCCTCATCGGCCTCCCGCATACAAGCCACGTTATTTGCAGCTGATTCTGTGGCGAACTGATCGCACGCAGGGGGCAATCTCCTCATTCCTGCCACGATTTGCTGGAATTCTGCGAAAGTAAATTGAGCGAGTGGCCTAAAGTTCCTTGCTACCAGCTGATCTTTCACAAGTCGCCGCCATTCTTTATACACCGCCGCGCCTGCATTATCCGCTGGGAAGCCCATGGCTACCTTATAGTGAGTAATTGACTGACTCACAGGATTAGGGCGTGTTGCACTGATCACCCCTAGGTGAGAATTAGGTGGAAGTTGGTACGTCTGCCCCGCTGGAGCCTGCTGTGCTCCTGGATTATGCATGTAGACGTATCGTACGTGCATGATATTGTGGGCCATATTGGTTGACTCTTGGTGTATCTAGATAAGAGTATTGGAACTAGAGTGCTGAATATGGTGGCAGTCGTGGACGTTCTGAATGTGAGATGGTTTTTGGTATGAAGTCCCTTCTATGGCGCTCTATCCACTTTATATATACAACTCGCAGACGATCTAGCGAGTTTGAAAGAATCACGCTCTGTTTTCAAGATTGACTGAAAATAGGTAAAACCTGAGGCTCAAAGACAGGACTCTGCCATTATCTGATTCAACTTGAATAACGGATGATACCCGCATTTGCTCAGGAACGGCTCTGGTCTTGAAAGAAACGATAGCTGACGCCACGTGACCTCTGGGCTAAACGCCATGGACGACTAGTTCCTCTTCTGAGCGTCTGAGCTCCTTGACCCTGTGTGCGAACCAGACGCGCTGGGCTCAAGACTAAACACAGCGGTACAAGTACCCTCTAATCTACACATAACTCACGATATAGACTGAGCTGACCACCACCATGCCTAGCAAATGTCCATTCTGCCGACGAGAATACATCCGGTCAGGCGTATATGAGAAACACCTGCGAACAGCGCAGGCAAATCTAGAAATTGTTCTCACGTCCACCGTAGGATATCCATCATCCGGAGATATTATCAACGATGTGGAAACAAGCATATTGCACCACCCAGAGGCGAGCGAGCTGCACGATTCGGACTATGAATCCGATCCGGATCTCACTGGACACGAGCTCGACGCATTTACTGCTTGCGAGTCTGATAATGAGATACCGGACGACTCTATGTCTTCGTTACGCAGCAGACAGGAGCATTATTCACGCGCCGGAGAAGCAATTGGAGACGTCGACGGATTTGAGCAAGAAAACAGCAATCTCTGCGAGGATCCATGGGCAGCGTTCAGTTGTGCGCAGGGTTTCAAACTGGCGTCTGGGTTCATTCAGAGTAAAGTACCTAAATCACGAATCAATGAATACTTCTCGAGTGGCCTCTGTAGTTCCGCGTTAGTCGGCTATAGCTCTATGCATACGTGCTAGAATCACCTCCGGTCGTTGGACCCGCAGAGTTGGTATCTGCAATGATTTGAAGGACAAGTTGAGGATAGCAAGAGAACTCTGCCATTCTTTTATTGTAACGTCCTGAATTGTGTGAGATATCTCCTTCGCCAGATCGCATAACAGGATGACTTGGTCTACGCGCCGCGGCGTGAATTCGATCCTAATGGTGAAAGGATCTATCCGGAAATGTACACCGCGGACTGGTGGTGGGATGTTCAAGTACAGCGCCCTAACCTCCTTTACAGTAACGTTAGTTGACTAATTATCGAAGACACTTCCTGCTGGAGCGACTGTAGTTCCCATTATGGGGAGGTCCGATCAGACCCATTTCAGCAACTTCTCTTGTGACAACAAAGCGTGGCCTGTCTACATTACTCTCGGAAATCTTTCCGTCAGCCTGGCGCAACCGCCCTGGATCAATGGCTGTTCTGCTTCTCGCACTATTAAGTGTCCCCCCCAAACTCTCAAAGTCCACCAAAGCAGATCAACACCAGAGACAAGTGAACGCCGACACACTGCAAGAGGTATTCGAATTCATTTTTGCGCCCCTACTCCACGCAGCGCTTGATGGTGTCCCAATTGATTGTTCTGACGGGAAGATTCGGAGGTGATTCCCAATTTTGTCTGCATGGGTGGCGGACCATATAGAGAACGTGACACGGCACGGGTTAAAATCCAACGCCTGTCCTACATGTGAGATGCCCGCCAGGGAATTAGGAACCAACATCAAGAACTATCGAGCTAGAGATTACGCAAGAGACTAACGATATCGATATGAAAACCTGTTCCCACTCTCGAAGTAAGATGCCACAAACGTCAAGTTCCGCGGCCTTGGTATCAATTTGGGCCAAAACATTTTTCATGGACTTCACCGGGTCTCGGCGCCTGACTTGCACACCCCGGACATGCTCCATACAGTTTATCTCGGATTATTTAAGCACATGATGGACTGTATCTAAGCCTTTCTCAAGAAACATGGGCGACTGCAAGCTTTTGACGCCTTTTGGAAGGCATAACCGCCGTACCCAGGGTTTTTGGTACCAAAAAAAACCTACCGCAGGGTTGCGCAGGGGCAAGGGAAAGAGGTGAGGAATCTGGGGCACTGTATTTTGGGAGTTCTCGCGGTGGCACTGCGTCAGCCACAGTGTTCAGAGGTGATACCTTTCAAATATGGTCTCGGATGCGTCAGAGCGCTCGTCGACTTCAGTACGAGTGCACAATACCGAAGCCACATGTCTGACACCATAGCTTATATGGAACATTATCTGGACCAATTTCACAGGATGAAAGTTATCTTCAAGGAGTTTCGAGTAACGAAGTGTACACTGGCCAAGGTTGACGAGCAACGGAGGGAGATACGCCATCAGAGAACACATATGAGCCAGCCGGTGGCTCCCTCTAAACGGCGCCGGATCCCTGACGACATTCGCGAAGAAGAGCACGAGCGACATATGGGCTTGATCCATCATGAATCGCATTTCAACTTTATCAAGATACATCTACTAAGTCATTTTAGTGATCATATACGCCAGGTGGGCAATATACCGATGTATTCCACGGAGTTTGGAGAGCTCGCGTACAAGGAACAAATCAAGGACGGATGGCGACGATCGAATAAAAATGATGCCGCGCGCAAAATCGTGCACAGCTACAGTCGTCAGGACGCCATCCGAGTAAGGTCATTGAACCTTGAATCTGTGCCACGCCGCGGCGTCGATCGCTCTGCGGATGTCCTGCAACATTTAGAGAGTACAACGAGTGCCGTAACTGCACCGGTTGTCCGTAGGAGGATCCTGAAAGGGCGTCGGGACAACGTGTCCAACGCGTTGGATTGTAGTGAGGTGTTGGGGTTCTCCCATAAGAGTATATGTCGCGAATTGATCCGATAGAGCTGGCATAACCTGCCTACAGAGTGCCAGCTTCCTGAAGATCATGCGATACTTAAAGCACTCCCGGTTGAACTACTAATGCAACTCGAAAATACCGGTGGTGGCGTTCCAAGAAAGCGACGTTTACGACATCCACCGTGCGCGATGCACGGGCGCCCTACACTTCAGGAACCAGAAGAGTCGCAATGATTGGGTTTGGGTCCAGGCTGGTCCTGAAGAGATGTATCGTGCGCTGAGGGCCCGTCTGCTGGCAAAGCTCGTGGCGCTCGTCAAAATCACGGATTACACCTGTGAGAATGCTGTGCCTCGGGTCGCAGCTGTTCGGATGTTGAGTGCAGTCAACTCAGGATTCCCCTGGGACATACATGGCCTTGTTACAGTGCAGATGAGGGAGGATTCTCGAGAGTTTAGGATAGTTGACGTAGGGACAATTCACGGCCTGGCGCACCTGATCCCCGAGGGGGAACGGCCCTGGCTGGTTAATAGCCGGATTGATTTGAGAACGTTGAACGAAGTATATCAAGGAATCGGAATACGGGGGGGGAGGGGAGGCTGGCTGTGCGTGGGTCTCCTGGTACTCGGGCGCCTTTGCCATAACAAAAGACGCCGTCTTGCGAATTGCACATCGTCAAGTTGTATATGCAGGATATATAGAAGCAATTGCCTAGAAAATAACGAGTACTACCTAGTTGACCCTATACACGTAACATTCGGAACAGTGGCGCCAGCCGACATTAGAGATAGCAGGAGAAATACGTCAGGGCGCGCGGAACAGGCAATGTGAAGCTGGCGCCATCATGAGAAGGAAGTGAAGAGAACCACAGCTAAGGTGTAGACAGGGCGTCAGTACGACGCGACGTCGCGTCAGTAGAACGAGGGCGTTGTCAGGCAACATAGGAAGCACAGGGTCCTTGCGTGCGTTGCAAGGAAAATCAGGGCGCACCGGGCGTAGAGAACGCAGAAGCGACGTCGCCACCGTCAGGGCGCAACGCTGACGGATCTGACGCAAGGTATTTTTTTGCTGATGTGGTCCATCAGGAAAAATAATACTCAGCGCCAGGGGCGCCCCATGCGTCTGGTGCACCTAGCGCACATAACGACAATCGCGAATCAGGACGCAACTTCAATCTAATGATGAGTCCTGATTTTGCACCACCTGACGTACCGCCCCCTGACGCCATCCTGTCAGGCACCCTACGTTCTCTGCACTCTGACTGCGCCTGGTCCTCTGCTCTAGCGTCCTGAACACCTCTGATTCTCGGTTGGTGCTCCAGGGCGACGCCGGATTCTCCGCCGCTCCATCTTTATCACCACAGATCCTGGCGTCTTCTGTCCTAACGTTCCATTTTTATCTTCCGCGCCTAGGCTTCCCTCGTTCTGACGTCTCACATCAGGATCCCCTGATCCTGAGCTCTCTCGTCCTGGTATCTCCCTCCTTTGGCTTCTACCTCCAGACACTCCCTGCCGGCGCACCATTATCCGGATTTCACCATCTTTACGTCCTCTGTGTCCTGATCGTACCTTCACTTGTTTTATGCTATCTGTATGCTCCTAAGTACTATCGAGATGCCCTCATGATGCCTCCCAGACTCGTGGGCAACTATCTCAACTCTACCTGACACAAGGTTGAGCTTGCGCACGCTCTATCCTCTTCTGTCTGACGTCCCCGCGTGACGTTTACCATAAGATCGCCCTGACGCCCCTGTGCGGTGTCCCTTACCTGAATTCTACTACTAGTACTCCGAACGACTAGATTTTCCTTTAAGTTCTCATACACATTGTTGTGAAACAAAGAGTATTAATTAATTAAGCTAGTCGACACATACATGACATATTCGACACATGATTTCTTAATTAGCCTCACCAACACTCCCATTGCGCCCCTGTTCCACATCCTCCCGCTCAGTATCACTTGTCTCCTGTTGTGCTGGCTCTATTCCGTCAAGGCTCAGGGAGAGGCGTCGCAATGGAGCAGGACCCACAGTCCTGTCCAACGATAGTATCCCTGGTCACCTCCAGTTAACCATCTGCCCTTGGCGGAGAAGAAGCGAGAAATCCGAGAACCTGAGCAGCTGACGTCGGGAGGAAATCAAAAGACAAATCAGTGTCCTGCGAATCGTTTTGACTATCCCGCTGCCCCACTGGGGTCCCAATGCGCCGGCTGCGGGGCAGTTTGAATTCAGTGGGCTGGCCGTTGGGTAGCCTGGCTGGATGGTTGACTCTGCAGCTCGGTAGCTACCACAACCCAATCGCAGCGACTTTGCCTTTGATGGGCTGGCCGTCGCCTAGTCTTGCTGGATGCCTGACTCTGCACCGCAGCCGCTACCACGGCCCAATCGTCGGTATACCCTTCATGACGGTCTTGTTGTAAACTGTGCTCCTTCTCCATCTTTGCCCGGATGGTCCCGCGAATCTTTTCCAGAATTATCGCCTGTATCCTGTCTGGGCAATCGGCCCACATCTGAGTTTGCCGGGCAAAAACGTCTTTAGTGGTTCATATCATGGTAGCCTCCAGGAGAATACGAGGTGGGTTCGGGTTCTGGCTGTGCTCCTACCCCGTCAGGCTTGAAATCGGCTCATTCCTTATATTCTCGGGTTTGCCATACTCGTAGGGTAGGACCAAGGATTGCACACGTTAAGCAAACCATCGTGCTGTTGATACGCCCAAGAAAATCTGGTTCGACAATCCCACGCATTTTCCTGCCTCTGAAGTACTTACCCCATATGGCCTCGGGAATCTGGAGCGGTCTGAATCGAAATGTCAATATCTGGGCGGAGTGTAGTATCTCTTAGTTCTTGGAAGAAAGTTGTCCAAACTAGTGCATACCAAGCTCATATCCGTTTGGGGAGCACATAAATCTATTCTTTTCCAGCAGGTAGTCCACCCTGCGGGCAATCGCTGTGGGTTCTTCCACGAGATCCTATAATTTTCTGTTCTTATCTTTAACGTGGGAAACAAACCGGGATCTTAGCCCATAGTGTCTATTGTGTATCTTTCAGAATTAGTACTATACCCGGCTTCAGGGGGGCGTCACCCCTGTGTATCTGTGTCCACTTACTATCTTTATTTATTCCTCTGACTGTTCCAGATTTCCTGTATCAGCTATATAATCGAGCGCCTTAAGCCAAGCACCGTGTACTTCAGACGTCAAAGTAATTGGGCCTGAGAGTGGGTCAACAAACAGGCTGTACAAGAGTATGCGAGCTTTGGCCAGCGTTACTACCGCTGCCTCTACTCCTCTGGCTGTATTTCGCTGTGACTGGGTACCCGGCCAGATGTCCTCGGAGTGTGGTGTACTCCATTCGCTGGCTTGGACTCACACTTCTAACTCCCGCCGTAGTGGCACTCTCCGTGGCCCGTGGGGATGAATATCGGGCTACACTGGGTGACGGGAGCACTGGAGGACTATACGCTCTACCGGGCGTCATTGGTCCTCGAGCTGCTTGTGTCCACCTAACGACTGCTGCCCCCTTCGATCCGGAGGTGGTCGAAACTCTCACAGTCGATACCCGATCGGTTGTTTGTTCCTCAGCTATTCGTGACGGGTGAGGCAACCCTACTACAGTAGCATCGGGAATATCATCGTCTTCCGGGTCTGGCTCAGTGTCCGATTCACTCTGATCCTATCCGCGAGAGTCTTGGTACTCATGACTGCTATCATCGTCTAGACGAACAGTTTTCATTGGCACTAATGCGTCAGGCTCCATCTCAATATCTGTATATGTCATGCTCTGTATCGCCCTTCTCTCGGGGCGCTTTGCTGGTCTTTCGAGTGCTCCGGTGGCCTTTGGTGGTGTAGGGCCCACATGTCATCGCTACTGGTTCAGCAGTGTGCTTGGCGAGCTCCCTGCTTGGTTTTGGTGTGTTGACGACCTCGATCTCGCTCATCGTATGCCATTGGGTACGACTTGGTGTCTACCACCATTTCGATTACCTACTAGGGGGGCTTGGCTGGGTGCATGAATTTGTTTGCAGTTGTCTTGACATGGTGGAATGTTGAACGGTTGATCAATGTTAGGCAAAATAGGAATTAGGATGTAGAATAATGGAATGTATCTTTCATGTCGCGAAGATGAGGAATCTGTGGTTGTGTTCAATGGACGGGTCGGGTCTTAGACGCCAGGACGTACGGGGGGGTTATGTGAATCACACACTATCATTCGGTATTGAAAGAAAATATTCGCCTGTAAAAAGGGGTTTTCTCCTTGTTCAACATTATGATCATGATCTTGACGTCCTCAGGGATGATGGTCGTCCCAACTCTAGTTGGAAAGGTTGACCGAGTGGGCGTCGTTAATGTAGGAGGCTACGTAAAACCTAGCCACAACGATTATCGGTTAGCCACACTAATTCTGGCAAGACATTTGCCGCGCCTAAAGCGGATTGGGATTATCGAATGTCATCTCCTAACGTCGAATCAACACCACTAAATGTCTAGAATTCTCTATTTACGCCATGCGCTCATGTGTTTCACTAGTTTAGTCCGCCGACGCCAGCCCAGTTAAGGACGGAATGTGCTGTGTGCTTGACCCAGGAAAAGCAAATTTCATATCATAATGCAAGGTGGCGTAAGGACTAGCAATACAGGATACGAGAAACTGAAGCAAGGGCGCCCAATGATGTGTTTACTATCACATACCAGCTAACCAACCACAAACTGAGAATTCAGACTAAAGCGAAATAAGATCTAGTGAAAAAAGAAAAAGAAAAAAAGAAATACTCAAGAAACTAGGAAATCCCAAATTATTTTCGTTCAGCCCCGCCTCTTTTTGAACAACAGCGTTGGGGTGATGGCGATTTGGTGTAGTTTAGGGCACTACTCAAACTGGACGTTGAAGAAGCCCTGGGTGCCTGGGGTGTCATGGGGGCTGCAAGTTCCGTCGGGGCGGGGAGCGTCGTGGGTGGCTGTTTAGTTGTGCGAGTGGCTTGTTCTGTCGCTCTCACTAAAGCTGTGTGAGTCTGCGCATCAATCGGAGTAACGGCAGGGGAGGCTGGACGTTGATCGCCGATTACGGGCAGGTCTGTAGGAGGGCTATCCTGGGTACCATCATGTTCTTAACGTAGCGTGGCTGCCGGTTCAATTGTGCGAGCTGCTTGTTCGGTCGCACTCACTAGAGTTGTGTAAACCTGCGCAGCAATCGGAGCAACAGCAGGGAGGACAGGACGTTTCGTCGCGGAAATTGTCGAGGCTAGACGGAGTGGTGTCCTGGGCACCATCGAGTCGCGAAAGCAGCAAAGCTGGCAGCCCGGTATCCGTAATGTGGTCTGCTATCATGGGCATCTCCTGTTAAACCTTCCGCAGTTCTTGCAGTTTTGTTTGCGTAGATGGCGGAGAAGGCCTAGAGGCCAACTCCCGCGAGAGCCGAGCGAACAGATTATCACTCGGGGCGTCCTCTATGTCTCGTGGGGTAGCCCTCCGTCCTGTCGAGGGGCCCGGAGCTCCCAATTCCCCATCCTACGTCGTCAATTACCCATCGTGTTTTGCTCTTCATGTTAACGTTAGGTGTCGATACTTACGTTGTCCAAAACAATCGCCCCCCCGTCAGGAAGCCCCTGCAGTTCCCCCTAGCTCTCAGCCTCAAGCCATTCCTCCTCCTCCTCCTCCTCCTCCTCATCCTCCTCCTCATCCTTATCTGCTTGCATGATCAGCACGGCATCTTCCCCAACGTCGCGATTGAGAAATGGGTATCTCCCTTTGGCAGGCACAGGTGTCCGGGCTCTATCCTGTCTATTTCTGCGACGTGAATCGACGACCAAGAGACTGAGGGCATCTTGGCCATGGTTTGCAAAGAGCCACGCTAGAATGTCATTATTGCTGTGGAGAAAGATGAGCTGTCGCGGGGGGAGAGGCTTTTCGGGCTCTTGACGTAGCCTGACGGCACCCTTAGCAGTGGCCCCGATTAGATATTGTGGGCATCCGATTTCCTTCTCCACACGCTGCCATCTAACAACCCCTACTAGATCTTTCATGCTCGGTATTGTCAACACACTCCATGCGATTTCCCGGTCCGAGTCGCTAGCACACCATAGATGGTCGAGAAAAGGATGTCCCGCTTCTGGGGCTCCCGTTCGGCGAACGATATGGATTCTTACTGCCCGTGAGCAACAAGTTGACGATTGAGACTCTGTCAAAATAAATTAGTGTGAGGCTGAGGGAGATAGATGGGAATAATGACTTGCTCAGATATTCTGTGATATCTCTACCACCGGCGCGCTCAGCGATTTGAGGCAGGGTAGAGATGTGGAGTTTCCTAGGCGAATCTTTAACTAGCATCCTAAGGTGAGGGGTGACTTCTATGACGTCATCTGGGCGGTGGTCTTTTTTAAATGTGGGTGACGTGATCTTTCAAGGGTGGAAGGGGCCGATCGAAGACAGTGATTGCTTCCACTTGGGCCTCTGTCCGGTGGCCGGGGTCAAGGTTATGGGCTGTCATATATGCCTTGAGCTGCTCACCCCAATCGAACTAGGCACCACGATCTAGCGTACGAAATGTCACCTTACGCCTTCCTAATTTTTACTCCATTGTTAGCATGCCAGATTCTGATACCTGGGTGGGGGTGTTCTTTGTCCAACGCAGTGCCTGAGTCCTCCCAGGCCGGCACGAAGTGCGCGCGCTCCGTCATGTGTCTGTTCACAAGAAAGTTCGTTGTGAGCGCTATATCCTGCAATGCGAATCTGGTGCTTTCCATGATTACTTACGCTCTCTCAGCAGAAGGGCGACAGGCGACTATACGCGGGACAGTCTTTCTTCATTTTCCGCTCTGAGGGCCTATTCTCTGGGGCTGCGCAGTGGGGTCTTTAAGGCGAATCGAAACATTAAAATTGCTCACGAATAAATAGATATAATTTACTTATTTTCCCTTCTCTAACTCCACCTTCAGGGAGCTCGGAGGTGCCATGGGGACGTCTGCGATGTTTAGATTGAATACACCTCAATGAAAAACATGAGAAAAATTATTCATATGTCAACCAAGAGACGAGGATCTTAGAGGCAGGTTGACGTAGGTAGGTCGGAATGTAGCTCCAGACGTGGGGAGAAGGGCGAAGAGGAACGTATGGAGAGTGGGAATGCCAGAGTGGAAGGAGGGGTAGGAGTGGTCCTTATATACACCTCGTCAATGCCGGGTGTACATTTCCTCACGGTTAGCCCTGGGAGGGTGTACCATACGAGCAAAGAGCACGAAGTAGGGTGTGTTAGTATAACCACGTGGCACACCAAAGTGGATGCCGGTATCGTGGGCCAGATGAACTAGCCAGATAGTGGATCGACGAAATGTGATGGATAAAGATATAGAACATAGACAATCCAAGTCAGTGTAACCGATTCTAAATCTCAGAGATTTCCACTGCCTATGATAAAATAAGGTTTTAAGCCTTACAAGGATATAGATGCCAAGAGATGTAAGGGACCTGACCTCTCTTGGCGTCTGCCAAGGCACCCTCGACACCACCTGAATTTTTGATCTAACCAGCGCAAGAACACACATGAGCGAAGCCCGAAGAACTTGAACTGATCAGATGGAGATTGTCCCGAAGGGAGGCAGGCAGGCAGGCTATAAAAAATATATTCGAAAACCCTAAGAACTCTAATGCTAAACAATATCACTGATACACTATACGTCTAGGTAGACTCAGCGAACGATAGACACAGTCTCAAGTCAAACTCGCAGAGGCTCGAATGGTATCTCTTGGCCTTACACTCGTGACCATCCTCTGCATCAAAGGGAGCACTTCGCTTCCGTACCTTCTCGTTTTCCAAAAATTACCTAGCCATGGAACCTAATGGAAATCTCTTGGACTTACGCTTATTACAATTTTCGTCGTCGAAAAGACCGCTGCCCTTGCGTGTCATGTCGCCATGAGCAGAATGCCGTCCCAGGTCCGCCGAGTGTGGTATATTCACCCGGCTCGACCATTTGAGGCCAAGTTGTATAGGTTTCGCGGGGGATTCCCTTCTCTCCCTACCAGCGGATGACGCCATCCCAACGCTGCTCTTGTGTCCATCCCCTGCGCCGGAGAAATCTACTGAAGCGCAGGATAATGCTAGAAGTAAAGCGTTAGAGTGATCTCCCTCTTGCGGTTTACTGGCATCTTAGCTGGCCCAGGATTAGGTCTGGGCTTAGGTCGTCTGGGCTCCGGAGCAAATGAACCACCACGAAATTGGTCTTGTGCTATCGCTTGATTCGGCCAATTGGTCACAGCGCCTGGTACAAGATAGTTGTGCCCCCTCAAGGCGGGTGTGTGTTCCCTACATACATTATTCGGACGATGACAATAGATGAAGAGATCAAGCGCGTCTTCAAGAACTGGATTCAATAGGAGCCAGGCCGTTACGGCTTTATCGTCATCGATGAAGACATAATTGATCCACGAGAGCGGTGAGTTGGGCTAGTCTCGTCGCATTCGGTGGCCTTCGCATCTAGTGCCAACTATGTACCGAATCGTCTCATGTCGTATAGCTAGCGTAATCATCGCTGACAGTCCACGGATGTCATAGGAATCCAACTCAGCACACCCCACCCGGTTGACAGGGTGCCCATTGGGCCGGCGATAATTGGGGTAGTCTGCCGGGCTATCAGCCGCGTGGCGGATCCAAACAATACGCTCTGCATGTCGA
>Ga0307507_10003682_pt1 | contig 28983 bp, 5 predicted proteins | sample 7_EM_MG_FD_207223 | JGI IMG/M metagenome (GOLD analysis project Ga0307507, IMG submission 207223) | Populus trichocarpa ectomycorrhiza microbial communities from riparian zone in the Pacific Northwest, United States - 7_EM | ecosystem: Host-associated > Plants > Roots > Unclassified | place... | reverse complement strand
ATCTTTATTAACTAATCTATTAACTCTCTTAGAGTATCCGTATCTTCCATTAGGATAATTACGTCCTAGACTTTAGCCTTAAGTCCCTATTTATACTGTGCTATAAGCGCCTTGTTATTCCACTCAACCTATATAACTAGTGTTTAAAACTGTGTTATATACTTAATTACTAAAGTGCGTTATACTAAGTTCTGAAGCTTTTATTCTGCTGTGGTTATGGCCTCTAGGTCTTTAAATATCTGCATTAGTTGCTCTATAAACCTATTCTAACTGGTAAATATATACCGTACATCCTGGTTAGTAGTTATCATGCTATTAGCCTATATTTCCGTAAAATACGGCTTAAACCACTTAAGTGCTCTCCCTATTAGGAACAATCCTATATAGGCTACTTGGTCTAATAATATTGCTAACTTTGCTCCTTCCTATACTACCTTAAAGTGCATTTGCGTAAGAAATCCCTTAAGCTTTAACTTCTCTTCTAAAAATCGTTTAATTAAAGGTAACTTAATCTTTACCGCTCCAATTCCATTAATGCGTTCTTTAAGTATCCTATTATTATCTTATAAGTGATTAACCATTTCCTATAACTGACCTCGCGTAACCACTTAAGAATCCCTATTGTCCATACTGGTATTACCTGGCCCTAAGGTTGTGGCTCCCATTAACGCCGTTGTGACTGGTGCTGCTCTTAGTGGTATATTATTTGAGTTTGTTCTAATACTATAACCTTAGTAGTAAATGTATAACGGAACCTTATAGCTTAGACTACAGTGGGTTCTGTTATTAGGCTAGGTATATAGGTACAACAAACACAACAACGTAATAACAACTGGTAGAGTAGTTGCCTAATAAATTAACTCCAATTGTATTCTGAGATTCACTACAAGGAGAGAACTATCTACAGTAGGGACTAAGGTCCTTTAAATACACAACCATACTCCTAAGAAATCCTCTCTTGTACGTGAGGTACGTGTTGTCTATATTAAACGTAATGTCCCTTCCGTTTAACATAGTTAATATGTTTAACACCACGTGACCTTGGTTACCATTCCTTGTTATATAGTTCCACCGGATCTATCCTAGACCGTGCCTGTATTAACCAACTAGCTTCCGCCGACTCTTCTCCAAGTAGTCATAACATTGTACTTAAAGCGTCCGTAACACTACCTAGACCTCCCTAAACCACTACGTAAATTAGACAGCTGGATTAAATACTAGGAAGAGGGATTAGATAACTATAATAATCTAAACAACAATAAAAAACTTAGACAAAGCCTAAGGGCAGGCTTTTTTAGGAGGGGGGGTAATATGACGGTGCTAGAGCGCGTTACCTGCTCCATTGCCATTTTTAGGGCAATTTACCACATTTCTAGGCAATCTACTAGCACTACTCGTAGAGCTAACCAATTAGGATTTTCTATGCCCGGCATAGAAAATCGCCATTGGCTCGCTTGCCACTAGCGCCTTGGCAACCCCTTATATCTTATTAATCTCCAACAGTTTTCTTCTCCTTCTTTTTCTTAGCTTAGTATTCTTATATAGTAGTAATCTATAAGCTTTGGTTCAGAAGCATTTATACAAGCCCGTCACAGTACTAAAGATAAAGGTCCCTTACTATAGGATAAGTTTAAGACTATAGTCTAAAACTAGATTATGAACCCCATAGTAAGACGTTTTAATAATACTACTATATACTATATAGCTATTATAAAAGAGAACTAGAGGTTTAACGTCTTTCTAGCCCATATATATAGCTTAAAGGACCTCTTCTTATATACCCCTTTTGTTAATCCTAAGCAATAGGTAGACTTTTAGTTCTTATATCTCCCAACCTACCTATAAGCAGAGCTTTTCCGCCAGAACTTCGCCTAATAGGTAAAAACTACTAAGGACCTCTTTAATAAAATCCGCCGTATAAAGTAATTGCTTAATACTATAAAGCTTACGGAAGATTACGTAAGTAGTAGTGGCAAATTATTATATATAAAGCGCGGTCGCAGTACAGGCTCTATAGAGTTAGGTTTAGGAAACAGAACCTAAAAAGGGCGACACTTTTTTAAGCAAACCCCTAAGGAGATTACTTAAAGGCCAGATAGCTTAGAGGACCCCTTAAACGCTAGTAGTACGTATATAAGTTAAAAGAGACCTATAGGTAACCACTATAAAGAATACTAGAAGTAAGCTAGTAAAGATAAGTTAGGCTAGCTTTTGGAAAACCTAAAGCCCTAGTAGTATATCTCTCTTAACTATAACTAGGGCCTAATATAGAGGGAGAGAAGAAACGCATTATAGTATATATTATAATGGATACGCCCTAGGGTAAAGTCCGCCTATATTACTTATACAATAATAGGTACTAAATTAGCCTTATTAACTAAGACGTTGTCTATAGGTTTAACCTGCCTATAAGCTATATGCTATATTTATGTAAACCTATTGTATATTTCCTTAATAGCAACCAGATAAAAATTTGGGATACTTATAATCTAATAGTTACTACTAGTAACTTCTAGGGTACCCCTCGCACTATTAGCCCTAGACCTTTTAGGGTGGCTTATTTAATAGTTATAATATAGTTTTTAGATGGGATTAGCTTGCGGAAGCAAATGTATTAATTAGCTTTTATTCTAGATAATTTGTCTAGGGTACTTTAGACCCTAAACACCTTTAAATAGTTACTCTTAATACACTCCTAGTAGATATTAAGGCTAGTAAAACAGTCTATTTATTATAGCCAGAAAACTTTTTCTTTATGCCGGTTGTAAACATAATAGAGGACCTATTATCACTAGCAGTAAGTACCTATGTAAACCCTCTAAATATAAAGATACTAGTTATAAATATAATAGAGGACCTATTATTACTGGCAGCAAGTACCTATAGATATCTATTATCTTTTTTCCTTCTTCTGTTTTAAAGCCTTTAGTATAGTCTAGCTATTATAACGGTCCGTTAGCAGAGTTATTTTCCCCTAGCTTATATTTAATTTTAAAGTTAAATTATATAAGCTTCTCCGCCTATCTAGCTTGTTAAGGTATAAGCTCCTTTATAGTTATAAAGTAGTATAGGTTATAATAATCTAAGAGTATATAAGTGGTATAGCTTGTGTGCTTAAGGTAGTGTCGCTACTGGTTAAAGCAGTTAACTATAGTTAGCAGTTCCTTGTTGTGGGTATAATACCTAACTTTAGGTCACTAGAATTTTCTACTATAAAATGCTACTAATTTTTAGTGGAGCTAGGCAGCGTCTAGATGCCTATTAGGTTATAGTAGGATACTAATAAGGGCAAAATTTAATATATTAGTGACTATTATTAGTAGCTAATCTAGGTTAAAATGCCGCAATAGTTAAGCTTTTATAAATTTTACTTATAGTTCCTAAAAGGCTTTTTTGACCTTTTTAGGCCATATCTATAGTTTATACTATTTGGTTAGTCTTTTCTTGGTTTTTTTCCTTCTCGCTTTTAAGCTTTTTGCTCTTTAGGCCGGGTTTTAGGAAGCTTTAGTAATATAGTTGGATAGGTATTAGGCGATATCTAAGTAGTTATAGATAATGCGCCTATAGAAATTAGTAAAGCCTAGAAACACTTAAATATTATAGTAGCTCTCTGGCTCTAGCCACTCTTAAATTATTTATACTTATACTAGGTCTATAACTATACTTATAGGCGTTATAATGTAACCTAGGAACTCGACCTGCTTAGTTTTAAAGATATACTTTAACGCTTTAGCGTAGAGGCCCTAATTATCTAAACATTCTAGCACTTCGCGGACGTATTGCTTATACTAATCCTTATCTTCTAAATAGATTAGAATGTTATCTAAATAGATAATATATATGTGGTTAACTAGTCCTCCTAAGGCTTTGTAAATAATATTATAATTAAAATATTATAGGCGCATTAGCTAGCCTAAAAGGCATTACCATATACTTAAAGTGGCTATATTAGGTCTTAAAAGCGGTTTTTTACTTATCCCCTTTTTTAATACGGAGCTTATAATAGGCGTTTTATAGATCTAGCTTTATAAAGATCTTTACCCTAAATAGTTAATCCAGTATTTTACTAACTAGTAGTAGTGGGTAATAGTTCTTAATTATAATCTTATTAAGACCGCGATAGTCTATATATAGCCTTATAGTTCTATCTAGTTTTAGAATAAAGAGGATTGGCGTGCCTACCAGTAACTTACTAGGCTATATCTATCCCTTTTCTAGTAAGCCGTTAAGGCATTCCTATAGGATCTTAAGCTCTTTATAAAAGAGGTTATATATAAAAAGGTTCGGCAGTTATTTGGCTTCTTTTAGATTAATTATATAATTATATTCTAAGTTCTGCTAAAGGACTTTTGCTTATCTACCCAAAAATACCCTAAGTAAGTCCCTTAGGCCTAACAGAATATTTAATAGGTTAGGGTTACGCTTATCTTCTATATTATTATTAGGTAGGTTCTAGAGCTCCCTTAAAACGCTTATAGGCAGCGTCGCGTGCTATAGTGGCTATTTATATATAGTTGCCACTATATATTAAATAGTTTTATATAGTAGCTAGTAGAGGGTAGGAAACTCTTTAATATAGCGTTTAAGGTATTGTAGTATATTCTTTGCGTATTGCTTAAGCTAGAGTAACCTATAGCGGTAAAAGTATCTTATAAGATCTTTAAGATCGCTACCTCCCTATAGTATTTCCGCAACCTATATAGTAGTTTCCTATAGGATATCCATTATAGAAGGGTTATTGCCTATACTAGGCTTTATACCTATCTTATTATAAAATAGGAGTTAAATCTAATACTCCTTTAGGTGTAAAGCGTATACTATTTTTTTTAAAGCTATATCTTCTAGAATGTTTTTTAAGCTTATTGGTAAAATACGCCCTTCTAATTCTTTATTATTTTACTATTTAAAGGCTTTTGTTTTAAAGCGTATTTTAAAATCTACTTTTATAAGCTAAGGATATCTAAAAATAAGGTTATAGCCTATAAAGTTAGCCGCCTAGAAGGGTTGCGGACTAACTACCTTAGTGCGGTTATATATATTAGTTACTAATACTATAAGCTTATAGGCACTATATAGTTTAATCTAATGCTTATTTAGGAACCCTATAGTAGGTTTCCGCTACCTTAGTAATAGAATAAGCTTATACTCTTTTACCAAATTATATTATATAAGATTAATTTTAGCGCCGCTATTATATAGTGCTTAGAATTAACATACCTCGTCTATAGGGAGTACTATTTCTAGCTTAAGAGTAATATAGAGTCTCTTCTTCTATATCTTGCCCTAATTACAGCTAGAAAAGGTCTGCAACTAGGACTTTTTTTTTAGATTATTAGTATGGTTATTACCCTGCTTATTTTTTTAATTAGGTTTACCTCTAGAGAAGTTTTCTCTTAACTTTTTAGAGTGTTCCTATAAGGGTGCTAGATAGGTATTAGGTTAGCCCTAAAGGTCTTTTTTATTGCTTAAGGTCCCTAACTTTAACCATTCTAGATTTCTTTTTAAAAACGGCTTCGTTAGAGCTTAGGTCTGCCCTATATTACTACTAAAGTGCCTATACTTTTAGTTACCCCCTAGCTTCTTACCAGAAGAGGTTTAGTTCCTTACTATATCCTTAGCGTTTAAAACCGCTTATAGTAGTTAAGCTGTGTCCTATTCTAGAATAGTTCTATATTATTATATTATATAATATACGGATCTTAAGTCCATTTCTTTAGGAAGGTTTATAGCTACGGCTATATAGTAATTTGCTCTTTATTAAGCTAATTATATACAATCTGGTTTAGGGATTGGTTTTTAATCTTGCTAATAATCTATTAAGTACGCTCTTTAGTATTGTCTTATATTATTAGTATTTTAAAGAAGTTATCTACTTCGCGAACCTAATTGTCCAACTATTAGGCGTTAGGTCTATAGCGGAGTTCTAAACTACTAAAGGCCTTAGCTAGTTAGTCTATATCCTTTTTCTATTTGCTATATAGATACCTCTCTAAGTCTTTTATACCTCCTTAGGTAGGTACTAAGTAGCCCCTAAAAGGCCTTTAGCCTTAGCTAGGTTATAAAAGATTTTATCTAGCCTAGATTAAGCTCTGCTAAATCTAGACCTGCCCCTAAAGGTTTCTAATATATTTATTAGTGGCTCCTTCCTATATAGCTTCTAAAAGCCTTATAGCAGCTTTCTAATATCCTCCTTAAAGAAAATTAGTATAGGGCTTTTAACTTTTTAACCTTAGGTCTAAGGAAGCTCTAGCTATAGAGGTAGTATTAATACTAGTAGCTAATATGGGTTTCCCTATAAAGCTTAAGTCTTTAATTAGTAATTAGGTTAAATTACCTAAAGGAGGCCTATTTAACTTATAAGCAGTTTATACGCTATTACTATACTAATTATAGGCTAATAGTCTTCTGGGAGGGTTCCGGTTAGGTCCCTAATTAGGTATATTAATATATTTCTCTAGCATTTCTAATTTAGGGGAAGATTTTAGGGTTACCTTTAGCGCTTAATTTTTTAATTAGCCTAAGTAGGGCCAGAGGGGTTCTGGCTACTTTTTAATAGTATTATAACTATTATAGAGAGTGTCTGCATTTTCCTTAGCGTTGCTGGTAACTATAGGTATATAAGAGTCTTTAAGCTTTTAGTATATCTAGGTATTAGGGCTTATTTAGCCATCTTACCTAAAGGTTTATATTATTATAATCTCTTACTATTAGAGGGACCTTCCTACCTTAGCGCAACGGCTTTCTATAAGGTATTTATAAAGTTTCTATTTAGGTTATTGCGAAATTTTAAAGGAGGATAGTAGATATAAACAAAACATATAAATAAATAATCTGGTTCTTAAAGCTAGCTACCCTTTTAAATAGAGTAGGAAGGATTTAAATATAAGGGGATTTTGTAGATAGGGGGCTACAAAGCACAATTATAGAATAGCATAGATTGGTAAGAGAGACAAATTTTTAAGGAGGTAAGGCCTCTAGGATTGTGGAGACTATATACTATAGGTACGTGCCTCTGGTATGTAACCGATGGACATCTAAGGGGTGTCCAGGGGTTGTCCTAAGGGCAACCCAAGGTAACCGCAATAATATCCCCTACACTTATACTATGCTATAAGCGCCTTATTATTCCATTTAATCTAGATATTATCTGGATATTATCCGATATCTAGGCTATCCTTAGATAGGATTATTATCTACCTAACTAGATAAGATAATTTATCCCCTATAGGTCTGCTAGTGGTTGTATATACCTTATAGGCAAGTTACCCCTAGGTCGCCCTTACCTTGCGGCTATATAACTATCTACTTAGGTTTTACCTAACATTGCTATAGAAATAAACTAAAGACAAATTAAGGAAATTTACTTATATAAGTAGGAAACGCGTATAGAAGACTTTTTTAGAACTATCCTTGGTTTTAAAAGCTATATAGACAATATACTGGTATTAAAAGCGTTAATTTTGGTAAGATCTTGGCGCTCAAACCCACGCTTTTCCCAAAAAGGAAGGGGAAGCCACTTTTCAGGCCGTCCTTCATACCGCGCTGCGTGTGACGGCGCTGGGGCTTCACCTAGTCAGGGCCTCATCACCTTCTCTCGCTCCTCAGCTTAATATCTTCGTAATACAGCACTCGTTCGCTTCATCTTGCAAGCATTTTTTCAAGTCTCTATCGAGACATTTGTTCAATGGTTCGAGCCGTCACACTGCGCAACTAGGGGAAGGAGACACCGTGGCTCGTATGTCCTATATTATCCCTTCTCGCTTCATTGCATAGAGATGGCTTGCAAGTGGCTTCGGAATGATCTAGACAATTTAGTGGAGACGGAACGTTATTAATTCTATCCGAATCTGCTCTTTCTTCCCCGTATCCGCGATCGCGAGCGTAGTTCGCATTATCTGAATTTTCGTAAGCTGGTCTCGTTCACTAAAACCTTTGCCCGCATTTCTTCTATCGAAAGGCCCTACTATACCGTCAGCACTCGTGATACCTTATGTGGGGTTAAAAGCCATTTTCTCTCTTGCCGGTCGATTTCTCTTTAGAGAACCCTCCGAAGCCGTCCCACATGTGGGACTTGCCACCGGCACAGCTTTACTACCAAGGCACCATCAATATTAGTTTTCCTCTCACTTCCATATCCGGCGCTCGCTCTCATGGCTTTACCATTTTTACTGGCCGGACGTAAGGCTGAGGCGCGCTAAATGTCAGCTCGCTTTTCTGCAAGCCACATCTATGCAGCCACAGCACAATTTGGCGGACCAACAACATGACATGGTTTCGTTCCCTGCAGCATGCAGAGTTCTCATTGGGTTACGTCCTTCGAGAGCCTCTCCTTCCAGACTCGTGCTTTCAGCCTGTTGCCAGTCAATAATGGAATCTCACTTTGACAATTCCACTTGGATCATCCTGGAGGCCGCATCACCGGAGGCCGCAGTAAGGCCCTGATTTTACACATTAACTCACGGATTCGCTCCAGGCCTCTCTCTTCACACTTCTGATACCTCTTCATCAGCATCCTTGATTTTCACTCTTCGGAATACTGGGCGACACATCCTAGATGTCTTCCAACACCCTCAAGCGACCGGCACTCGGTCAAACGGCCGCCTTAGGTACACTATACGATGCTCGAAGTGACAAGTTCCTTTCGCAGTCACTGCTCAGAGGAACGCTTCCCGAATCGGCGGCCAGTAGCGTTAATGTTAATAAAATCGATATGGCATACAGCAGCAACGACACATTCAAAGAAAAGTTCAACAAGATGGGTATCAACGCCGAGTTAAGTTCAAGCTTTCTAGCCGGTCTTGTCGACGTGCAAGGCTCTGGCCGCTACCTAGCCCAGAAGCGCAGTACTTTCCCTACTGTGCACCTAGCACTTCACTATATAATCACCACAAAGCAAGAGAAGTTGAATTTCGCAAGCGGCAGCACTAGCGATTATCTCGATTTCGACAGACTCGAGACCGGACTTGCCACACATGTGGTCACTGAAATTAGCTGGGGGGCACGGGGTGTCGTGGCAGCCACGCGCCAATTTGCAGGCGACGAGGATCGTTCCCAAATTGAGAGGGGCCTAAAAGAGGCATTCCGGAAATTCGAGAGTGAGAGCTTTGATGATGTCGAGCCAACAGGGTACAATTCACGGTCGAACGTGGACGACTCATTCGAAGTGACGGTCCACGCGGATGTCCTGGCACAGGACGAAGATCCTCCCAATAACCTCGAAAGCGCGTACAGGCATATCATGAACATTGCAAAGCATGTCGAAGTCATCAACGATGGTAAAGGGAAGCCTGTTGTTTATACTCTTCTTCCGATTAGCGTCTTTGCTATTTTCGGGGCCACAATTCCTGCCGATGTCACTGTCAGGCAGCTTAGCACAGAGTGCCAGGAGAAGTTCGTGAGCCTGTTGGATGGGCTGCGTGACACCCAACAGTTACTGAACGGCTATTATCGCACCTTAAAACTTCACCGATTTTGCGTCAGACCTGATCATCTTATCGAAGTTGCCGATAAACTTCACGACGCTAGAGAAGCTGAATCGGATCTCAAGGCTAGCTACGCGCGGTCGATAAAAGCTATCAGAGCGGGCAGGACCAATACCCAGGAAGTATGGCGGTTACTTCAAGATTTCCTCGATGGAAGTTTCGCGCCAAAGAAACTCACTGCAATGATGGTTGAGTATGCAGAAAAATTGAAGTTCGTTTCTTCGGTGGTGCAGGAGGGCGCCAGATACGTCGGCTATGGTGAGCAGTCGCTCGAAGACTTATTGCGTCGTAACTCACCGGGCAGCACGTACGTCCTTTTTTTCAACAACGAGGTAATGAAGAAGTGCGAGTCCTGGAAAGCGAACATAGATCTTCTGCTCGACATCCTCCATGACCAAGCACGACGGGAGCTCGCATTGGTGGTTGATTGCGACGCTACCGGAGAAAAGCTCGAGAAGGCACGCATATCGAGGTTCGAAAATGGCGTAAATGCTATGGCAAAGGACCTACTTGAGCAGCGAAAACACCTCGCTGATAAAAGTATCATGCGTTATGACGAGCATTTCCTGGACACAACTATCACCAACGCCCCGGCTGCACGGAGACCGGTCAAGATTCCCTGTCCCGGTCTCGAATGCGGTCGTCACACTCTCTATGACTGGATTTGTTTTAAGTGTCATGTATCCGTCGAATACGGGCATGTTGACCGTTTCCTTTATTGTGATTGCGGGCGCACTCCCTACGACCGGTATGCGTTCAAGTGCCAGAACCCGGAGCATGGGTCAACCTTCGAAAGGTACAAGAGTAACAAGCTGCTGAGAATGCTCGAAGATCTGCCAACACCCCGGGAACTCAACATCTTAATTTTGGGCGAGACCGGCGTTGGAAAGTCCACTTTTATCAACGCCTTTGTCAACTACCTTACATTCTCATCTCTTGACGAAGGCATGAGCGCTCAGAACTTGAACTGGATAATTCCCTGCTCCTTTGCGACACAAAGCATCGACCCGCGAACCGGCAGACTCCTTCAACAGCAGGTCAAGATCGGGTATGACGAGGATGAGGCTGATGGGATGAAAGGAAATTCAGCAACGCAAAAGGCGACCGTATACCCTCTCCATATCGGCGGTACATTAGTCCGCTTGATCGATACTCCTGGCATCGGTGATGTTCGTGGAATCGAACAAGATAGGAAGAATATGGTCAACGTTCTCTCCGTTTTGAGGAACTATGATCAGCTGCATGGAATTCTCATCTTACTCAAACCAAACAACTCGCGCCTGAACGTCTTGTTCAGGTTCTGTATTAAAGAACTATTAACACATTTGCACCGCAATGCCGCGCTGAACATGATATTTGGGTTTACGAACACGCGGGGATCGAATTATCAGCCAGGTGACACGTTCAGTCCCCTCGAAACGTTGCTTGAGGAGTATAGGGACGTCATTCCCGGACTCTATAGGGACACTGTGTATTGCTATGATTCGGAAAGCTTCCGCTACCTTGCCGCTCGAAAGAAAGGAATTGACATGGGCAATCTTGACGACTACCGCCGCAGCTGGGAGCATTCCGCCACCGAAGCGCAACGGCTACTAACCTATGTCCATAACTTGATACCACATCAAGTGAAATACACGCTGAGCTTGAACGAAACCCGCTATCTGATCTCACAACTTACGAAACCAATGCAGCAAATATCTACCGCAATCACAGACAGTATAGCAAAAAGCGAAAAACAGGCGGACGATTTGCGCAATACGCGCGCTACTGGGAAAGCCCTTCAGGCAAAGCTCAACATTCACAAGACTGTCGTGGACGCGAAACCACTAGACAAACCGAAGACCGTCTGTGCCCACCGCACCTGTGTAACGGTTCGTGAAAGATCTGGCCCAAATGGAGAAATGATCAAACTTCGCAAATCCTTGTGTGGGTTCTTTATTCCTTATTTTTTATGCATCTTCTAGATGTCTTGGAGTTTCTATCTCTAAACACCCCTCAGCCTGTTGTCCTTGAGACCAGGACATTCCCTGAAGCCTGGCTCCTTTTTGTAATTCGGTCGTGATGCATGTTTTGATTGGAAAACAGGTCACAACCCATGCTGCTTAACGAACGTGCCCCCGGACAGAGTCGGCACTAAGGAGTTAATACATTGCGCAGCTTTCACGCGAGAGAAATGTACCCATTGCTCGCATCACTGGTCTGAACACGAGCATATCATGGTTGAATTCTCAGAAAGATCTGAGACGGAGACAGATCCAAGCGTCGCAGCAGCGCTGACAGTCAACGGCAATGAAACCCAAGCTAAGGAGGCGCAACTTCAAGCATTGGCGAAACATATCAGCGAGCTCAAGCTGGAGCACAAAGAGCTTCAAGAAGCATCTGCTAAGTTCAGTATCTACCTGAAAGATAATTCCATTACTCATTACAATGATGTAACACTTGAATACTTAGAACATCTCATCAAGGATGAAAAATCGAAAGTAGGTCTTGGTGGAAGCCGGGTGCGTCTCGAGGCTCTGGAGAAAGACAAAGATCAATACGAGCACTTCGTCAGAACCATGCTCGCAGGGAAGCATAGTGGTGCAGCTTACCAGGCGCTAGATGAGGACGGAGTATATCGCCTGGTGGAGAAGCTTTACCGAATGCCTCACTACGGTCAAATGCTTAAAAATGTTGCTCAGGTTGTCGGAATGGCTTACGCATCGACATTCCGGGAGAGACCCTATCGTGTGCGAGGGAAGCAATTTTGGATGACAGCAGCTCCAGAAAGGTCAAACAGAGGCCTTACCTTTTCGCCTCACCCCAACCGACAGGCCTATGCGTCATCTACTTCAAGACCCGTCAGTAATCAACTATTGGGCGAAAGGGAAACACGACGACCGCAGCAACAGGTCAGAAGTATGTTAGATCTTGATTCATTACCACCACCTTCGAATTCGGTTGCCTCCAGAAATCCGTACGGGAATTTGCAAGAGAAGCAAATGCTACCATTGCCGGAACTAACAAGTGAGGCACCAGCCAATAGTCCGTTCTCGAATGAGAAGGGAATGCCACCCGCCCCTCCACCTTATGAAGAGGCGCTCGTTGTCCAACCAAGCCATTCTAGAAAATTTTCAAAGTCTGGCTGGGTAAAGAATTTGGGGAAGCAGGCCGTAAATAAGTTGCGACGTAATTAAGAACCAAGTTTAGGTTTAGGATAACTTTTTATATTAATTAGAATATTAAAGAATAAGGATTCTTTCTATTAAATATGGCTTTAGGACCTATATATATATATAAGGAAGGTTGTCCTAAAAGGACTAGTAGAAGTAAGGGCCCTTTATAAGGAGGTAGCCCCTACTAAAAAAACTTACGCAAAGAAACTAAAAAGGGGCCTCCCTCCTTTGTCTTCTCTACCCTTTTTATTATTACTATATCTTACCCCTTCTCCTTTTAGTAGGAGTTTTACTTCTACTAAAAGTAAGAAAACGTAGCTATAGAAAAGGAAGCTAGTTTTAATTATAGACTAAAAGGACTAACCTTTAAATAGCTTCTCTATATAAAACAAAGTCAATTAACTATTTGCATTAAAACTATAAGTAGAAAAGCTAGTGCTAGCGTCTATAGCTAGAACTAAAGAGAAATAAAATATTCTCTTTATAACTATAGAAGAGTATAATATAGATTTTCTAATTAAATATAAGGATATCTAGTATAACTGCTTTGCTTTTTAAAGTGAATAAAAACTAGAAATATAGGTTTAAATTATAGCCTATAGGGTTCCTACCCTACCTTTTCTAAAAGAGGAAGGCTCTAAGCTTCTAAAAGAAGAAATTAAGACCTTTGATTCTATAGGGATATAAGAACTACCTAAATGGATTTTATTTAGTATAAAAAGATATAATCCGCAAACTAGATTTGGCTCTATAGTTTTTACTATAAAGAATAAAAAGAAAAGATAAGAAATTCTTAAGCAAAAAGAGATTCTAATTATAGGTACAGCTACTAAGGTAGTAAAATATCTAAAAGTCTCTTCCACTACGCAGTGTACTAGCTATTAAAAATTTGGCCATATAGGAGATAGATACTCTACTAGGGCCAATAGATTTTATGCAGCTATATATCTATCTAAAGACTACTCCTATTCTATCTATATAATAATAGGTAAGCCTTATAAGCATATAACCCCTCTTTGTATTAATTGTAAAGAAAACCACTTTACTAATAGTAAAGACTGCGAGACTCTTAAAATAGCTAAACTAGTATGTTATACTAGCGTAGAGGGTTCTATAGAAGAATAAATAAAATTAATAGGACTTTAAAAGGAGGTAACTCCTACTAGGCTTTTAATAAAAATATATTAAAGAGCAAAAGAATAGAAATAAATTGTAAAAGAATAGGAATAGGTATTAGGATTTCTTATAGTTTTTCCTACTGTTTTCTCATTCCCTAATAGTTATAGTAACTTAATATTTTACTAAGGAACTATAAACTTCTAGTTTAGGGGTTTATAAACTACTGTGATATAGCTACTAGTATATATTAAGCTGCTTAGAAAGGATTTATGTATATAGAACTATAGTGCTACAGCCTAAGGCTGTATATATAGTATAATATAACGGATATAAAAATAAAAATATATGGAAGGTATAGGCAATAAAAAAAAAGGGGGGGGGGGGAGAAAAGGTAGTAATAGAAATAAGGGGTAGGTAACTAAGTTAGGGTAATAAGATAACCTAATTTAGGTTAATACCTTCTCCTTTCCCTCCTCTTTCCCTTTTTCCCTCCTTTTAGCTAATTAACCAGTTAGTAATTAATTAGATATACTTAAATAGAAAATATCTCTAGTATTAAACTAAATAGAAACTATTTAAAAAAAACTTAATTAGGAAATAGTATAATTAAATTAAATTATAATAAAGTTTTAATATTAATTGAATTTAATTATTAAATAAAGCTTTTATACTTTTACCTTAATAGGGCCTTTATAAGACTGTTAGTAGTTATATTAGTAGCAGAAATCTGCTTAATTATAATTAAGCTAAACTTTTTAGTAAAGTTAATATTAGTAAATATATAAGAGTATATATATTAGATCCCGCCGCGCTTGCGACAAGTTCGCAAGTACTCCGTATCTTTTTAGCCATATAGCTGTTACGGTACTAGCAAATTGCCGTTAGATTGCCGCAACTTGCTATTACGTGATCAGAGGATTGTATATAGCTTTAAGCGGTGCTTCTATTCTTCCCCTTTCCTTTCTCTAGCTTTAGATCCTTGTTTATAGACAATCTAATTATATAGGCTTGCGCGACCCTCTTGCTGTACTTATACCTTAATTAACTAAATTGCTAATATTATCTAAAGCTTATTACTACTCTTCTTTCTTAAAAAGGAACTTAAATATATCTATAAGGCTATAAATAGAATAAGGATATAGAACAGGACCCTAAGGATATTACTAGGACTATAAGGACAGGATAGACCCCTAAGAACTAAAAGAATATAAATAGAACGCAAAACTTAAGAATAGGACACGTATAAACCAGAACCCCTAGGAAATAAATAAACACTAGAAATTACCTAATACCCCTACTACTATACTAAGAAATATAATAGCTAGTAAAGCCGCTGCAGGACCTATAAATACCTCTAATAGTAAAATAGTTGCTGTCTTAACCCCCCAGGAAGAGCTTATAGCGGCTAATACTAAAATTAAATGGCTTTAAGAGCTGCTTAAAACTAGAGACACCCCTATATTTAGTAAGGAGTTATTAGATACCTAGAGACTTACTATAGTCCTTAAGGCCCTAGCCTAATATATAGCATTAGCATTATTGCGGTCCGCAAAGGTTACAGACCCCCTATTACTTACAGATGGAACTAACTCTATATTTAATAATTGGAAACTTTAACTATAAAATAAGCTTAAAGTTAATATAGACCACTTCCCTACTACCTAAGCTAAAATGGCCTATATCTTTGGCTGTACTAATAGGGACATATAGACGTATCTACGTCCGTAATATACTTAGGACTTAGCAAACCCCTTCCTCTTTAGAGAAGAGATAATTAACTACCTATCTTCTATTTATAAGGACCCCTTTAAGATATAAAATACCCGCCTTAACTATAAAGCCCTTAATATAAAAATAATAGAAACCTTCTTGGTCTTCTAGGCCTATTTTCTATACCTAGCCAAATAGGCTTAAATCCCCTAGGAAGATTTAATGCCGGACCTCTTTAATAAGCTTACCCTAGACCTATAGCATGCCGTACTGCCGGTTTATACTACTATATAGACGCTAAAGGAACCTATAGACTAGTGCTTAGCTATTAACTAGGGCCTCTACTAAATTAAGGTATATACTAAGTAGTATAAGACTAAAAGCTCTGCCAACTAGAATATAAGTATTATAAGAATAGGCCATAGCGCCCTAGTAAGATCTATAACCCCTATAGCACCAACTATACTGCCTACCGTTAACCTAGCAACTAGCTATATAGCTAGCCCCGCTACGGGTCTGGTGAATACTTAACCTATATATAATAACCCCTATAGATAGGCCCTTAGCAATTAAGGAGCCTACTTCTTATACGGCCAGAAAAACTACTTTATAAAAGACTGCCTAATAGCAGTAAAGACAAATAAGGTCCTGTTAATTAAGGAGGATAGTATAGAGTTAAAAAAAGAGAAACCCTAGAGCAAGTCTCCCCTCTAGGGTTAAAAGGAATTAATATATTATATATTAATCTAGGTCGGCTAGTTAATAGAAGAAGCTGCACTATCCCTTATACTTTATTCTGCAATAGATATTAAGTTTTAACCTCTACTTTAGCTAACTCTAAAGCAAATGCCTTTACCTTATTAAATACACAGTATACTATAAAGCTGGCTAACTTTTTAAATGTACCCCTTAAGGAACTGCCTAAACCAATTTCTATTTATAGGTATAACAAATAGATAGGACTACCTATTATAACTATCTTATGGATTTACCTCCATATAGACAGATAAAGGCAGTATAATATCCCCTTTCTTATTACAGACCTAGGAAGCCATAATATAATCTTAGAAAGAAAATAGCTAGCCTATTTAGGCTTATAACTTAATATGTAGAGTAGACAGCTTATCTAGCCTAAAACCCTACCCCTAATACCTTCTTTTATAAAGGAAATCGGCATTATATTAGAAAATCTTATACAGCTATAAATAGACACTATTTACTAGGCTAATGCTATATATAGGGACCAGGCCTTTAAGAAAGATATATAGCTTAATTTATAACGGGTCTATATACTATGCCGCCCCTAGACTACTAATATTACACTACCGGCACTAGAAACCTAGAAAGTTAATAATAAGCCAGCTAGCTTAGGCCCTATATAGCTATAAAGAACAGCAAGGAATATTAGACGCTATACTAAATATATAGACTAAAAGGATAACTTATGGAAAATAGAATAGGAGCTAAGGAGGGCTATAAACCCTCTACTATAAAATATGGTCCACGGAACGTCTATAAAGAAACCTATAAACCTCCTACTAGTTAATATCTACTATATTAGTACTATAGGGTTCTACTAAAACTTAAAACGGCCTAATACTATTACCTTTATAACTAGCTTATATAAAATTAACCAGATAATTAAAGACAAGGAAGCCCTAGCCTATAACTAGCTTAGTAGGGAAAGTAAGCTTATAGATAAGGAGCTAGTGAAACAGAAACTACTCTACTAATACCAAAAATTTAAGGACGTATTCTCTAAGGTAGTATCTAATATACTCCCGCCTTACTAACTATATAACTATAAGATTAAGATTAAGCCCAATAAAGAAAACACCCTTAGTTATAGCCCCCTTTACTAGTAATCTACTAGTAAGCTATAGGCTACTAAGCAGTATATTATTAATAACGTTAATAAGGGCTTTATTAAGCCTAGCTAAGTCCCCTTTACCTTACCCATCCTCTTTATAAAAAAGCCAAACAGCAAACTTTATTTCTGTATTAACTACTATAAACTAAACTATATAACCTATAAAGACTAATATCTACTACCCTTACTTAAAGAAACACTGGCCTATATAAGTAAGGCTAAGATTTTTATAAAGCTTAATATCTGCTAGGCCTTTTACTAAATTAAGATAGACCCCAGATCTAAGAATCTTACTATATTTTAGACCTGCTATAGATTATATAAATATAAAGTACTACCTTTTAGACTAACTAACGGACTAGCTATATACTAACAATATATAAATAACGGACTCTTTAACTACCTTAATAACTTCTGCACAGCCTACCTAGATAATATTATAATTTACTCTAAGAATAAACTGGAATATAAGGAGCATATCTATAAAGTTTTATAACAGCTCCGCGAAGCTAGTCTCTAGGCCAATATTAAAAAGTTAGAATTTAATGTTAAGCGCACTAAGTACCTAGGGTTTATTATTAGTATAGATAGAATTAAGGCAGACCTAAAAATAACAGCTATAATTAACTAGTAGACATCCTTACAGACTATAAAGGGGGTATAATTATTTTTAGGTTTCTGTAACTTCTATTAACACTTTATTAAGAACTATAGTAGGATTACCTAGCCCATTAACTATCTTACTAGAAAAGGCCAGCCCTTCTACTTTAACGCTATATATAGGCAGGCCTTTAATAAGCTTAAAAAACGGCTAGTATTAGCTCCCCTGCTTGCCCACTTTAACCTAAAATGGCCCTTAATGCTAGAAACTAATGCCTTAAACGGTATAATAGCTAGCGTCTTTTCCTAAAAGCAACTAGACAAAAAATAGCACCCTATTGCATACTATTTAAAGACTATAATAAATGCTAAGCTAAACTACCATATCCATAATAAAGAAATACTAGCTATTATCTCTAGCTTTTAGCACCAGCGTATACAGCTAAAAGGGACCCCTAAGCCTATTAAGGTAGTTTTAGATTATAAGGCCTTAGAATACTTTATAATAATAAAGGCCCTTATAGCCCAGTAGGCATACTAGGTAGATATTTTATCTTAGTTCTACTTCTTAATTATATATAGACTAGGCATAACTAACTATATAGATACCCTTATAAGGCGCAAATAAGACCTAGATAACTAGATAGCTATAAAGATTATATTATAGACCTAGATGCTGCTATAACTAAAGCACCTTAACCCCTAAATATGGGTAGAACTAAATATAGACCCTATAAAGGCTAAAATGTACCCTATTAACACTATAGAACTTAACCTTATTAATAAGCTACTATAAGTAAATTATACAGCCCCTTCTCTATAGGAGTACTGTAAAAAGGCAAAGAACACTACTAGCCTATAGTCCCTTAAAAATGGATTACTTAAGCATTAGGAATAGCTAGTAGTAGTAGAGGAACAGAACTTATAGACTTAGCTTATTACTAAAGTATATACCTAGATCTCTACAGCCCACTCTAGAAAAAATAAGACCTATAAAATTATTGGCGACCGCTACTACTGGCCTAGAATAGTTATAAATATTAACCGTTATATATAGAACTGTAATAGCTGCTATAGATCTACAATCCTATAAGATAAAACCCTAAGACTATTAAAACCACTCCTAATACCAGAGCGCCCCTAGCAGTATATCTCTATAGATTTCTATAAGCTACCTATAGACCGTAGCGGATATAATATGGCTATAGTTATAGTTAACCGCTTTAGTAAGCGCCTATTCTTAATCCCTTATTATAAGAATATTAATACTAAAAAGGCGGCCTAACTATATATCTATTATGTCTACTAAATTTACAGACTACTAGATACTATTATATCTAATTATAGGCCGTAATTTATATTAGCTTTCTAAAATAAGTTTACCTAAATCTTAGGCATTAAGCTAAAGATTTTTATAGCATACTACCTCTAGACAGATAGTTAAACAGAGATTATAAATTAATACTTGGACTAAAGACTTTAGCCCTTTATTAACTACTTCTAAGATAACTAGGCTAAACTACTACCCCTAATAGACTATACTTAGGCAACCTTACCCTATAACTCTACGGGGTTTATACCTATTTAGCTAGAAATAGGCTACTTACCCTATATAAGCTTTAACTAAGAAAGACTAGAAGGACCCCAGACTATATATAAAAAACTATCTTATAAGGAAGCCTAGCAATACGCTAAGCGCTTAGAAGAAGCTTAAATAGTAGCCCATATAAATCTAGAAAAGGCCTAGAAATTAATATAATAGTAGGCAAATAAGTATAGATAAGAGCCTAACTTTACTATAGGTAATAAGGTCTAGGTTATAATAAAGGACTAGAAAATAGAACAGCCTAGCTATAAGCTAGACTATTAGATGGCAGGACCGTATAAGGTCCTTAAGAAGAGAGGCAACTTATATAAAGTAAAGCTCCTAGATTTAATTAAGGTCTACCCTATCTTCTTACTAGATAAGCTATAGAAAGCTATAAATAACCTATTACCTAGATAAAAGAATTAACCGCCCCTGCTAATTTAAGTTAATAGTAACAATAAATAGGAAATTAAAGAAATACTAGCCTGTAAACTTGCAAGGGGAACGCTAAAGTATTATATTAGTTAAAAAGGCTATAACCTAGACCCTACTTAGTACCCTATATGGAACTTTATAGGTAGTCCCTATAAGCTTTAGAAGTTCTATAACCAGTACCCTAACAAACCTAGACCGCCAAAATACCTAAATAAGTGGATAGAATGCTAGTATAGTAAGGATAATAGGTTACCTATAGAGCATAAAGATAAAAACACCCTATAGGTATAATACGGATATACAAAGCCTAAGGGCAGGCTTTTTTGGAGGGAGGAGGTAATATTATAGTACTGGCAAATTGCCATCAGATTGCCGCAACTTGCCATTACATAACTAGAGGATTGTATATAGCTTCGAGCGGGGCTTCCGTTCTTCCCCTTTCCTTTCTCTAGCTTTGGATCCTCGTTTATAGACAATCCAATCATACAGGCTTGCGCGACCCTCTTGCCGTGCTCGTGCCTCGATTAACCGAGTCGCTAACAATGGCGACGTTGGGGCGGGAAACGTTACAAAATATCTATAAAATAACGTACTCTATAAGCGAGCGGCCCACTTTACCAACTTTCTACAACTTTAAATATAAATAACTCTACAACGCCAATAAATATTAACTATATATAACTTGTAGTCTAATCTACAGTAATTTCTGCATCTTTTTAACACGTACGAGCGTTGTGTCCTATCTCACCGCAGCGTCTACAGCGCCTTTGCTGCGTCGCGTTCCCACTTAAACGCAACCCTTTTTAACACCTTTTGCGCTTAATCTACGCATTAACTTCCTTCTAAGTAATTATTTTAGAGCCCTCTGCCTTTATTGAAGTCTCTTACTTCTAAATTCGCTTTTTTTTTATACTGTCTATACTTTATTATAGCCTTATTTGCCCTCCGAAGGCCTATAATTTTATCGCGCATTAATATAGCGCCTTTAGTAAGGCGATTAAGCGACCTAATAATTGCTGTAGGTAGGCTATCTTAAGCATAAACAAAATTTGTTAAGAACTTCCATAGCTATAATGAACTTGATGATGTTGAAACGAATAAATGTAAATATTGAGAATATCTCTAGTTCTATCTACGACGAACATAGGCTCTTATATAGGCCTATATCTACGGTAGCAAAGTGATTGCTAAGGATACCGACCAAAATGGAAGCAAAGGGAATCTGCTTATGTAAGCAGGAAAACGCATGTGGAGGACTCTTCCAGAACCATCGTTACACCCCCCAGTACTCCACCAAAACAGAAGCAGATCCTTCCTAAATTAGTGTTGAACTTGTTAATACATAAAAGAAACACCTTATAATCCTCCAAGTGTACTGTGGGTCCTACTTGACCTTTCCCTAAGCTATAATTAATCGTCTGTTACAAGCTCTCTATCGTTCATATCCCCCCTTTAAAAGTTATCAGCACTGGTTAGAATTATCAAATGGCATACCCTCTAAGGATTTGCCGGCCTATGTACAATTTCCTATTTAGGTTTAGTATCTATGTCGCATTAAATAAGGCCTAGCTGCTTAACGAAGTTCCTAAACTAAACCGTCAACAGTAGCTTCGTAAGACCGTCGGCCACTATATCGCCTATAGGAACATACTATAGGTAAATTACGCCGCTTTAAACCTTGTTATAAATATAGTGCCAGTATAGCTTAAAGTGCTTAATGCGCGCGTAGTAGTTGTCGCTTTTAGTAAGGCTAATGGCTGGTTAATTATCGCCATATAAATGTATTAGTAGTAGATCCTTTCTGGTATAGCCTAAATTAGTAAGCAATTAATAGAGCCATAAGGCTTCCTTAGCAGCATATATTATCACTACATACTCAGCCTCCGTAGTTAAGGTTGTAAGTATTAACTGCTTACTTAACTTATATAAAACTGGGCCACCTACTAGCTTGTAGATATAGCTAGAAGTTAACTTCCTGTCAACTAAGTCGGCAAACGCTACATTGCTATAGCCGTGTAGTTATAGGTTAGGTATATCACCTGGTGCGCTTCCGCTATACTCCCTATTGCAGTTAAGGGTAGTATAGCCTATAGCTAATGTCTTAGTAAAGGCCCTTGGAGGTAACTACTGCCCTTAGGGTAAGTTAAACTCTATACTAAAATCAATCATCCCTATATAGTAGGCGAGTATCTGCATCGCAGCTTCTATATGCAGTTTGGTAGGGTTATATAGAAACTAACAGAGCTTCCCTACAGCCCAAGCCACATTAGATTAAGTCCAATTGCATAGATAAAGTAGAGATCCTATTAGCGATTAGTACCGTTTTACTAGCTCCGTTAGAGCTTAATCCTTAAGCTTATGCGGCTTAAAGTCTACTACAGAGGGGTAAATTGGTGTAGAGGCTAGTGTATAATCTTCCATATAGAACGTATACAGGATCTTCCTAATATAGGCGTCCTATACCAGTTAAATTAATCGCAACTAACGGTTCCTAATAATTCAAATGCCTAGGTAGTATGCAATTGGGCCTAAGTCTTTTACTTTATACTTATTCCTAAGTGCTTCTTTAAGTAGTTCAATCGTCCATACGTCTTATCCAATTAAGATAAGATTATTAACATAGACAATAATAATTTAGCCGCTTTGCTGGCTAACAAAGACGCATAGGTTAGCTGGAATTAGTATATATTTAAGGGTAATAAGAAAGCTCTTAAGCTCCTTATACCAAAGGTGTAGCGCCTACTTAAGACCATAGAGAGCCTTAAGCAGTAGGCCCATAAGGGCAACGCCGTCCTTTAGATACTAACAATATCCTTCCAGTAGCTAAATGTAGATATTCTTATAGTCAAGCTTCCCATTAAGGAAGGCCGTAATTACATCTAAGTGCTCACATTCTAGATTGTATGCGGCAACCAGGGCCATTAGTAGCTTAAATATACTTAGTTAAATAACGCCTGCAAATATATCGCTATAGTCAATTCCTAGGCGCTGCTTATTACCGCGTAATACCAGTTATGCTTTCCATCTAAATAGGACATTGTTCTTATTAAATTTATATATAAAGACCTATTTAACGGGTAGAGCCTTGGCTCCGGGTAGAAGTTCAACAATTTTAAATAAGATATTCACCATTTAAGACTCCCATTCCTTATCCGCCACAGCCTTCCACTCCTTCTTAAATATTAAATTCATAGCTTCCTTCCAGTTGCGTGGCTCCAGAGGTAGTCCTTTAGTTGTCCTTATCCACTAAGGCTGCAATAGAGCGCTTGTGAACGTGTAGGCAAAGGCCGGGGTAAGGTAGGTGGCCTTTATGGCCAACTCCTTCCTTCCAGTTCTATGGAGTACACCATAGTTAAGCCGTGGCTTTGACCGTGTATGAGTGTTCGTTATAGGTTCTGCCTCCTTATCTAAGTACTTATCCAGAGTCTGTTCCAGGTCCTCCTGGTAGATGTCCCTTAGGGGAGTCGCTTTCTAATGGAGGTGTCCTCCTAGATCAGGTAGCTCTTGCTGGTTAAGGCCTGCCTGTTCGCCTTCAGTGAGAGGAGGTTGATTGAGCTGCGGTGCGATATCGTGATCGCCAGAGTCACCCCCCGACAGCGAGGCCCTGGAGACCTCATCTGTCTCTTGAAATCTTCTGATAATGTCTATGACTGGCTCACTGCTTAGTTCGTTGTCAGTGAGTGGAGGTCGTGCGGGCTGCGGTGCGATATCGTGATCGCCAGAAGCACCCCCCGACTGGGAGTCACCCCCCGACTGCGAGGCCCTAGAGACCTCGTCTGCCTCGTCTTGTTCCTTCAGTGACCGAGTAGCCTCTTCTTCCTGCAAGGCCTGAGAAGCCTTGTCTTCTTCCTGCGAGGCCCGAGCAGCCTCGTCTTCTTCCTGCAGTGATTGAGAAGCCTCTTTCTGCAGTGACTGAGAGACCTCTTCCTGCAATGACCGAGAGACCTCTGGTGTAGTGTCCTTGGTAGGGAGTTCCTCGAGTGGTACCCAGCAGATATCATCGTCGCCACCTTCTTCTTCACTAATCGGTGTAGTGAGAAAAGTTCCTGATTCGTCAAAGGTGACGCTGCTTGACCAAACGACCCTGTTCTTGTGAGGTAGATAGACGCGGTATATATGTAAGCCTTTATAGCCAACCAACCGTCCTTTCTAAGCTCTTGCAACGAACTTATTACCTTATTACTGCTAAGGGTCTTTTTTATTAATAAGGACATAGGCGGGACAGCCATAGATCTTCCAGTTAGCGTACGTAATTGTAGAATTAGTGTTACCTAGGGCAAGAGCCATTGCTTAAGCGGGCGGAGCTTAGTGCTTACTAACTAATATAGGCAATATATTAAGTCCGTGTACAGCTGCCTTAGCAACTTTAGGCCAGAGCTTTAGTAGTAATTAAGTCTTAATTAACATTATCCTAACCCTTTCTTTAACCAGGTGGTTAGCCTTCTCTATAATTCCATTCTGGTATACGGTGTACGGGGTAGAGGCCTTAGTAAGTATACCTTCATTCTTAAAGAAATTGGTTAAGTCCTTACTAAACCACTTAGCAGCTCCATCTAGTTGGAAGCAACCAATTGTTATCCCTATTTAAGTCTTAATTATATAAACAAACTGCTTTAAGGTAGAGGCCGCGGAGCCTCTATTTAATATACAGTAAATCCATCTAAAGCGTGTTTGGTTATTAGTGAATAGTACCCAGTACTTCTCACCGTGGAGGCCTTTGTGTTTTAATAAACCAACCACATTAACATGCACCTTTTCAAATATGCAATTACTGCGTCGTTAAGGGCGTCTTAATATTTACTTCTTAGCCTTTCTAAGGTAACAGTCCTTACAATAAAATGGCTTGTCCTTAGTAACTATAATCCCCTTTATGCTTCTAGTGAGGAGACGTATCTAGGTAGGAGGAAGGTATTATAGTCTCTTGTGCTAGGTCTCCATAGTAGCTTTAGTAAGCACGCCTTTCTTATAGAGGCGTAATTGTACGGTAGCTAGAGCCATTGCGAAAGGAACCTCTGTAGGGTTGTCTACTAGTATAAACATATTAAGTCCATTGATGCTTAGGATATAGGCTATTTCTGCCCAATCTTTAATGAAGTTAATTATATTATGGAGACCGTTAAAGAAGGTGCCCTTGCCTTGCAGAATACTGAGTAAGACAACATTCATAAAGAAGTCAGGGCAATAATATACGTTGGTAAATGTAATGGTATAGGCTGAGTAATCAGTCTGGGCAACTGTAAGCTTAACTGATCCAACGCTAATAGCCTCTATTAAGCCTCCTCCTGTCTAGATTTAGAGAGGCTTAATTTCCTTATACTGCACGAACCTCCTAACATTGTTGCTTATGTGAATATTTAAGCAACTATCGGCTATCTAGGAGTCTTTAATGTTTATTCCTAAAGCTATAGCTGCTAGCCCAATAACCTAGGTAGTAAAGATTAATCTGGTTACTGAATTAGTAGCTTAAGAGGGGCGATTGGATGTCCCCTTGGAGGCCTTATTAGTATTTAAGGTTGCTCCATCACCTAAGCGCGGAGGCCATTTCTCTCTAGGTCTCCACCATTTGGGTCTTAGGTGGGCGTGCTGTTAAAATAGGTATAGTTTGATGATGATTTTTATTGAGCATGCTTATCTAAGAGGGTGGGGAAGCGACAATTATATAGAAGAGTGTCAGAGGTTCCACCCAACAAGAAGCAATTCACGCTAACTAGAACCCACTTCAACAGCCCCCCTTGAGCTGAATATAGGTAACAATATAAAGGTTATAAGAGACGTTAATATCTCTCTAAACCTAAAGCATCTCTAAATGCATAGAATGCATCTTTTGGCAGCGCCTTAGTGAAACCATTAGCCATTTGTCGACTTGTTTGTATATATTCCAGCTTAATATCTCCGTCCACAACCTTCTCCCAAATAAAGTGATGTCGGAGAGCAATATGCTTAGTTTAAGCGTGAAACTTAGGGTCTTTTGCAAGAGCAATAGCACCTTAATTGTTGGCGTAAATGATCGTTGTGTAAGGGGATTTGTTAGTTAGAGATAGTTTTTAAAAGAGTTGTTGTAACCAAATGGCTTCTTTTACTGCAACTGTCTGTGCCATATACTCTGCTTTATAGGTTAAGAGTGCCACTATAGGTTGGTGCTTTGAGGACTAGCTAATTGCACCGCTTCTAATATTAAACACAAATCCCGATGTTAATCTTTAAGTTTCTAAGTTATCTGCCTAGCTAGAGTCTATAAACCCCTAAAGCGCTTATATCTTTCCTTAGAGGACAAGTTAGAGGTTAAGTATACCGCGTAAATAGGAAAGTATTTAAAGAACAGCTTGCATATAAGACTTATTGGGATTGGAAGCAAAGCGACTAATAAGGGAGACGGCGAAGGCGATATTAGGTCGAGTACCAAGTATAGCGTACATTAGGGTGCCAACTAGTGATTGGTATTAAGTCTTAAACGCAGAGTTAGCCTGATAATCTGCCACCACTGGTTAAAAACAAGAGGTTCCTATTAGCATAAGGTAAGGGGAACAGTTCCAAAAACCAGCGCTACAAATAGCCTCTTTAAGGTAAGAGAATTGGCTAAGCCGTAGTTTACGGAGTTGTTAATTTTAAGTTACTTTTATACTAAGGTAATAAGCAATAGGGCCTAAATCGGTTATGCTAAAGTATCCGCTAAGTTAAGCTTTAATAATCTTAATATTAATAATATCTGGTCCAATAAGTAGGAGGTTGTTAACGTAGACTATAATATACATAGAACCTTTAGTAAAGACTAAAGAGTTAGAGTTAAGGGGTTTAAAACTAGCATCTATAAGGAACTCTAAGAGCGTTTAATGCTAAACTTAAGGCGACTATTTAAGACCGTAAAGTGCTTTATTTAGACGATAAACCCGTCTAGTTCCATTATTAAAACCTTTAGGTTAATTAACATAGATCTCCTCCTTAATGTTTCTGTAAAGGAAAGCGGTCTTAATATCTATTTATTTAATCTTAAGGTCTTGTGCAGCTGTAATAGCAAAGAGCGCTTTATAGCTTATAGGTTTCACAACGGACGCGAAGGTCTTATTAAAGTTAACCCTAGCTTGTTATTTGTAACCCTTTACTACCCACCTTGCCTTATATTGTATAATCCTTCCTTTACTGTCCTGCTTATGCTTAAAAACCTATTGGGCGTTAAGGACTTTACAATTAAGAGATTAGTTAATAAGTGTTTAGGTATTATTTACTTTATAAGAGCTGATTTTGTCTTTACTAGCGGAGTACTATTTATTATTATTAACGTTAAGGGTAGATTGTTTCTATAACCTTAGCTTATAAGGTTCAGCTATAGGGGAGTTGCTAAGCATAGCGTAGAGGTATTTAAAGGAAGGGGTTAAGAAGTGGGCAAGCGCTGAGAATACTATAATAGGCGGGTTTTCTCTAATATTAACAGAATTGCGATACTTAAGAGGTAGTTAAGGCCTATTAGTAGCTGTTAAACGTTTTAACTTCCGTAGGGGTGTCTTATTAGTGGCAAGGCGCTTTAATTTTCAAGCTTTCTTAAGGAGCTGTTTCTCTTCTTAATGCTGTTTGTGTTGGGTAGTGTAATTAGGTAGAGCTTCTTCTCCCTTAAACCAAGCGTTGATATCTGGAGTATTGGAGTTATATTTAACATATTATTCTTAAATTTAACGCTTATTGCTACCAGGAACTGTTAAAATAGTCTCTTGGAAGTGGACAGCTAAGGCACGTACAAGCCGTCCTGTCTCTTTATCTTGAATTTGAATGACATGTTTACCCTTAAAGCCGACAAGGTTCCCTGATCTTGCCTTCTTATCTATATAAGAGCTGAACTTCTTCTGACTGCCGGCCCTGTACCAGACATCGCACCTAAAGGTTAGATAGATGAAGATAAACTCGATTATCAATAAGCTGTAAACTAGATACTAGGTTGGCTTGTAAATTAGGGACATAAAGGACGTTAGTAAGAATAAGCTCTCTCTTAACTCCCAGAACTGTAAGTCTTAGGTATATATCTCCCTTTCCTATTAACTAGAAACACATTTCTCCAATTCCGGAGATAATAATCTTCTTATTAGCTTAAAGATCTTAATAGGTGATAAATAGCTCTCTTAACCAAAATATATGCTAAGTACACCTAGTATTAATAATGATTGTAGAGGAGAGGTTAATATTTAGTTTAGCCATAAAACAAAGTTGTCTAGTAAGCTTAGAGGCATAGGAGTGAGGAGGAATGCGAATAATATAGGGAACCCGCCACCAATAGGCAATAAGGCATAGTTAGCGAAGTAGGTTGCGTATAAAGTAGCGTAAGTTCTTCTGTAGGTTGTGTATATAGGCTAATAGTTTCCATGCTAATAGTAAAGGTTAAAGGGCGATCTGTATAAGTAGTAAAAGACTATAAAAGAAGAATAGTATACCGGCTGTAAAGAGTCCAAAGGGAATAAATAAGAGATAATATAAGAGTGGATGGATCTGTGGTAAAGAACGTCTAATATAATTAGAAATATGGGAGTTTCGGCCACAATTATTAAGGTGCAATTGTGGCCTAGTCAGCTTACTATGGAGTTAAAGCTTTTATAGCTACCTTGTTTGTTGCTAGACTATAGTTAATTAAATAGCCATTCCTATATATTGCCTTAACTTAGTAAGAGGCTTGCCATTTGTTATTATTGTTAATGGTGCTATAGGTAATAATGCAGATCCTAATAAGGAGTTGCTTTAATAGGCTCTTTGTTATTTTCTAAAGTCCCTTTTATAAGTAGAGCGCGTATCCATCTCTATAGCTTTCTTAGGGTTTTCCTTTTGCCAGATCTCCTTTAAGTGGGGTTAAAGGATCCAGCATCTACGTCAGGAAAAAATTTACCAGCATTTGATTTTACTTTTCAGCCATTTTAGCATTTCCAGCATTTTCCAGCATTTAGCCGCCAAATGCGGCATTTATAACTAAGTACTAGCATTTAGCTGCTAAATGCGGCATTTATAATTAAGTCTTAGCATTTAGCTGCTAAGTGCTAACTATAAGAT
>Ga0307507_10003680_pt1 | contig 29001 bp, 8 predicted proteins | sample 7_EM_MG_FD_207223 | JGI IMG/M metagenome (GOLD analysis project Ga0307507, IMG submission 207223) | Populus trichocarpa ectomycorrhiza microbial communities from riparian zone in the Pacific Northwest, United States - 7_EM | ecosystem: Host-associated > Plants > Roots > Unclassified | place... | reverse complement strand
GGGTAATGTTATGGCACTAGTAAATTGCCGTTAAATTGCCGTAAACTGCCATTATATAATGGTAAGTTGCGGTAAGTTGCTATTACGTGACTAGAAAATCGTATATAACTTTAAGCGGTGCTTCCATTCTTCTTGTTTCCTTTCTTTAGCTTTAGATCCTTATTTATAGACTACCAATTGCACAGGCTTACGCGTCCTTCTTGCCGTGCTCGTGCCTTAATTAACTGAGTCGCTAATAGAGACTAACTGTAATATAATAATCTAATAGCAATCTGCCGGCAATCTATGGCAATTTACCGCATTCTGCTATATTCTGCTAAGTCTACTAAATCCTACTAAGTTCTGCTAGGACCGCTACTTAAATCCTATTCTGCTCTATATATATATTAACCAAGTAACCAAACTAATAATATATACCCTTTCTTCCCGTTTCCTTACCTTCCCTCCTTATATAACGTCTTGACTTTATTACGCAGTTTATATATATAGCTTAATAATATCTACTTCACTATATATTATCACCGCTTATGCTTACTCTATAATAGAGGATCTATAAAAACAGGAGCTTGCTACTTAAAAGTTAGCTTAAAAGGAGTATAAAAAAGGAACCTCTCTACTAGAGCTATATTAAACCTTAGCGAATATAGTTAAGACTAAGCAACCTTTATATACGTCTTTTAGTATAATCCTTAGCCTATAAAGGAATTTAGTAGTAAGTTAATCTAGAAGGGAGGCTTAGAAAAGTATAGTGGTAAGCTATTTAATTAGTTAATATTAGGGGCAAAATTACGCCTATAACGTACTCGGAAACTTCTAAGCCGTTTTCTTTTATAATAAGAAGCGTAATCGCTTTAATTTAGGCTATTTAGATTTAATATAAAGGCGTTATTGATTTTATTATTAATACAAATACATCTAGGGGTAAGTGATTCGCTAGGGGGAGTGTTGTTAGATAGTGTATATAGAGCTGTTTATTAATGAAATGGGTTGATTAATTAAGGCCGCTACTACACCGCCTAGGCGCATCTCGTTATAAGTGCTTACTAGCGCTGCCGATCGTTTGGAGAATACCGCCTGTTTTACTAGGTAAAATAGGGTTAATCTCTAACAGATTAGCATGCTTAAAAAAACGCCCAATATTAAAATTAAATAAAACTTTATAGATTAAATAAATATGCGGGATTCTGCCTATATACTGATTTTAATAGTATAGCAACTAAATAAGTGACCTATTCCTTTAAGCTCTTACCCAAATCTACTATTTAGTTATACTACCTTCGGCTTTAATTACGTCGCGTATATATTGCCTTATAGATATAATAAGGCGATACAAATCTACTTTAGTAATCCTGTCCCACTCTTCCTAAATTGCCTATTGTATCTCCTTTTCCGTATAAGGCCTTTAATGGTAGTAGGCGATTTACTTTTTTATTAGCTTCTAAAGCGCCTTAATTAGATTAAAATTAGGGCTATTTAGGGGCCAATTAAGGAGTTAGATTTGGTTAGCTTTAAACTTAGCTTTAGTAGATTAAGCTCTATATAGGGGCGCGTTGTCCATTTATATAATAGATGGGGTAGGATTAAACGGCTAGTAGGCGTTAATATATATATTATACTCCCTATTGTAGTATTCGTAGAAGTTCTTTAGGCTTAGGTAGATATAATCTTAGAAGCCTTAAGCTGTAATATTGCCCTATTCCTACTTATTCTAAAAGACTAAAGGCCCTTTTTTAATACCTGCAAAGCAAGCCTAAATTATTATATAAGGTATATTGCAGAGTCTTAGCCAAAGGCAGTAGGGGTAATATTATTTATAAGGTCATTAAGTTATAAAGACGCGCTAGTAGCCGCCATGGTGCATTATAGATTTGTCTGTCTATATAACCTTATACTAGTTTTTAATTGTTTATAAGCTTACCTAATAGGCAAATACGAGTTACTCTTGGCGCTACCTTTACGTAAGCTATGGCTTTAGGTAAGCAACATATTACTAAAAGCCTTCCTTTTTTAGCAATTGCCTAATTATAGAGTTGGAAGCGTAGAGTCCTATTTTAGCAAAGAGCTCGGCGTAGGGAGCAGTACGCGCCCAATTATAAAATTTAATAAAGTTAACTAGGTGTTAGCGCGTAGGTGTATTATATCTAAGGTAATTTCTAAAGCCACCACATTGCGGAGTTAATAGCTTATTATAAATAGCGTGTATAGTTAATAGAGGCTCTTGCAAAGTAGTTATAATAGTAGTAAAAGGCATAGAGAGAACGTTTTGGAAGGCCTTAATTACGTACCATACTTTATATAGTACGGAGCCACGCCAGCAAAGATCGCGCGCCTGTGCAATTACGCTCTGCCGATACTCATTAATATAGCAATAGTGTTACTTAATCCTCTGGTCTTTGTGCCATAACTGTAACCGACTACTGGTACTATGCTGTTGTCGACCCAAGATCGGACTTGCTTACTACCGTCTCACTACCTCAGCTGCTTACCCCTGCATATCTCACCATTTCAGCTGCTTACCCTTGTAATTCTTGCTACCTATCTCTATTCCCTGCATCTTCCTTATGTATATATAGAGACTCTAGAGCTACATTCAAAATCAAGTTGCTTATTCAATTCTCCCACACTTGCACTATTACAGTTATGAGTCTGGATTGCACTACCTACTAAACCAATCAATCTACTACCTTATTTACGAAGTCACTACTTCTACCACCTTTGCAAGTGTCTTAAGCTTCTTCACCTACTAAACGAATAGACGATCGCACCTGGCTAACAAACGTACCTAATAGACAAACGAACCGACGAATCAAATCAAAAGCTTAGAACGTTAAAATAAGGTTTCGCCAAGACGCTAATCTAGGACCCTACTTAACCTATCAAATTCTAAAAATAATAACCAATACCAACGGACCTTATTTAAAATTCAACCTTATCCTTAAAAAGCCATCTAATTGGATGTAATAGTTCTTTATTATTCAAGACACTGCTAAAACAAACAACATATGGCAGTACATTAACCCATTAAAGAAGAAAGATAAGCTTCTAAAGCTGTAGTTACCCAGTCAACCTATACCAAGAGACGTGCTTCCTACCGCTATATCAATAGCCAAGCTAGATCCAAACTAACTCATTGCATATAATTAACTCTACGCTAAGTACAAGGACGACCTCCGCATACACCAGAAGCAAGAGTAAGCCATAAACAATATTAGTAATTATATCGTCCGCACAACGTCAGTAGCCTACCTCCCTCTCATCAAAGACCTCGGAAAGGTATACAAACGCCTTTAAGAATTGAAGACTGTACTCGCCCCTACCACCTCAGGTCAAAAACGCGACGTCCTTAATTAATACACGGCTCTTAAAGCCTATAACAAAAAGCAGAGTATTGAAAAATGGTTAAATAACTGGAGGAGCGTCTACAAGCTGGCAGAGGAATTGGAGCTTCTAGACATACAGGGATTTAGGCCCCACTACAACTTTATACAAGCAATTAAACCCATCTCTTCTAGCTTCGCAGGAGCACTAGAAGTAAATCTTATTTAAAAAAAACAGAAGGATAAAGAGGCCCCATCCATTATTAACCTTATTAAGGAATTCAAGGAGCACTACCGCATGCAGCAAGCATCGTCTACCTTAACTGCCAATAACTCTGCATTTGCAACCCTTCAAAACAGTTCTAATTCAGACTCCAACGGCAATTTTAATTCCAACAGCAATTCAAATTCAAATTCGAGATGGAACAAGGAATGCATATATAGCATCATACATCGGTTCAACGACTGCTATTATATTGCTGAGCATAAACGCCCTTAAGGATGGAGACCAAAAGCAGACATCTAGAAGAAAGTAGATAAAGCTATTTTATCTACACCTTAGATTAAACGCATCGTCAACCAAATTTAAAAAAGAGAACAGGAAGCAAAGAAGAACAATTAGAATACAGAATCTACAATTAATTTTAATTCTAAAACCCTACCTTTTACCAAACCGACTAGCTATGCTGCTGTGTTTAGTACTGGTTAAACTCCTTTTGAACTTTAGAACACCTAGATACTTAACCCTAGCGCAAATACCCACGTCTATAATAATAAAGAAGACTTCACCTTCTCCTACCTAGTAGCAGAAGACGACTACCTAATTACTAGCGGAAATTTCGAAAAAATACAAGCTTACGGAACAGTAACCATTACTATTAATACACCTACTAGAAAGCTAAAAATGAAGCTATCCTATATAGCGCTAGTACCTACTATATTCACAAATATCGTAGCGCTATTAAGAGCCACTGAGAACAACATCCATTTCAACTTAGGGCGAAATTTGCTCTACTATCTAGCAACTAGCAAAACAGTCTGCTATACAAAACAACTAGGGGGCCACTAGGCACTAATGTACAGAGAGCCTACAAGTACCCTAGATTCAACTCAATCAACATTCTTAACCTCTAAGAGGTACCAGCCTAGCCGTATGGCCCGTAAACCAATCGGAGCCACAGCTATAAGATGGCATAAAATACTCGGCCATATAGGACCTAATGCTATTACACAGCTTTCTAAGCACGTTATTAACGTAGAGCTAACCAAATTTAAAACCAATAAACGAGCACCGCTTAAAATCGAATGTAAAGTTTACTTATTAGCAAAGTACACGCAGCAGATCTCTCGAAGACAAGAATACAAATTTCCAGCCACTTAACCATTCAAACGGCTAGTATTTAATATTATCTACCTTAGAGTACCAGGGTACAACGGCAATAGATATGTTATGTATTTCTATTACACGTATTCCAAATTCAACTTTATATTTACCTCTAAGAATAGGGACAAAGCTACCGTCCTACCTACTATTTGCAAGACTCACCGCTTAATTAAGACACAATTCCACCAAGATGTTGTCTTCTTCTGGAGTAATAACAAACAAGTATTTAGACAAACGGAAGATACCCTAGACACGTAGTGTGCAGACAAAGGCATTACCTTTAAATGCCGAGCACCATATACCAAAGAACAGAATGGTAGAGCAGAACGATCTGGAAGAACCCTTATAGAACAATCAAGGTCTATATAGCTGGAAGCATCCTTACCCCCATCTCTAGGACCAGAGGCTTTCCTTACTGCTGGCTATACACTCAATCGAACACCAAATGAGCAGCTAGGGTGGAAAACTCCGTACAAGGTCGCCTACGGTAAGCTACCATTACTTACCCATATGCACGAATACGGTTGCAAGACCTATACGCTAAATAAACAAGTTAGAAAGGGAGACAAGCTAGCTCCTTATACATTAATTGGACATCTAGTCGGCTATAATTTAACTAATATCTACCGAATCTGGATTCTAAGCCTTCACAAAGTCATTCAAACCAGAGATGTTATATTTGACGAGACCTCGTTCTATAACCCCAAGGGTTAAAACATCAATTACCTACTTAGGAAAGCATTAGAAGACACTATCTAGGCGATTAGTCTACTAAAACCTCTCTACAAGGACAAATCTAAGGATAAATCTATCTTATATAGACCTACCTCAAATACAAATCAAACAACTACATTAAATGATTCAGCAGAGCTTCCTGCAAAGGACACTAAACAGCTACCGACTCCTAGTAGAACGGTATCTCCAGATCTGCCAGAAACAAATACCACACCAAGAGGACTTCAAGACGATATCCTGGATACAATTAAAGCAATTCCTACCCAGCCAGGTTCGCTAGAACCGTCAAATACAGCTCCACGAGCTAACGAGGTCTCGGCCAATCCTTCTGCCGACCTCGTCCTACCAGAAGGTTCCAAACGAATTCAACGTCAAGCGTACGCAGCAGCACTAGCCAATATACCTACCCTATTTGGTTACTACGCTGGCTTTGCTACAGGACTAGTAAAGGATATTAACCAAACTAGATCCTCCCTGTATTAAGATAATCTTCTACCTAAACCAAGGAACCTTAAAGAGCTAAGAAAGCACCCTTTAACTACCAGCTTTTAAAAAGCTATGGAAAAAGAATACAACGACCTGAAACGCCAAGGGACATTTGAGACTGTCCTAAAGGAAGAAGTAATTAACAACCAGATCCTTCCGCTGAAATAGGTCTTCAAATACAAGTTCGACAGCGACGGCTACCTACAAAAGCTAAAAGCTTGACTGTGCGTCCGCGGAGACCTGCAGATTACCAAAGAGGAGACCTATGCAGCAACCCTAGCTGCTCAAATATTCTGTGCCCTCATGGCTATAGCAGCCGCATTCGATTTGGAGATTTGACAGTATGACGCTATAAACGCATTTACGAATGCAAGACTAGACAAGCCAGTCTACTGTTACTGCCCAGAAGGCTTTAATTAAAACGGACATGTCCTAAAGCTACTTATGGCGCTATACGGATTAAAAGTCTCATCACTACTTTGGTACAAAGAGCTTATAAATACACTAGCTAAATTCGGATTAAAGCCTGTCCCAGGTACAAACTGCCTTTACACTAATAGATGACTTATTGTCTTCTTTTACGTAGACGATATCGCCGTTCTATTTGCCAAAAAGGACCTTTAAAGACTCAAAGAATTTAAAGCCAAACTTCTACATCAATACGAGATCCGTGCACTAGGAGACCTACAATGGTTCCTAGGAATTCAAATTAAACGAGATCGTGTAAGTAGAAAGCTCTGGCTCTGCCAAGACTCCTATATTAAAAAGATAGCTAGTCGATTTAATATTTAACTAGGAAGGTTCCCTAAAACACTACTACCTAACAAACTGATTCCGTCCGACCAGCAGACGAACCCTTAAAGAACACTAGCCTACTAGCAACGGGTTAGTTCCCTTACGCACCTCGCCATATTTGGAAGACCTAATATTGTAAAGACACATTCTAAGCTAGCCGAATTCCTTATTAACCCAAATTAAAAGCACCTCAATGCATTAAACCAAGCCATTACCTATTGCCTTAGAACAAAATCTACAGCTATTAAATACTCTGGCGAAGTATTCAGAGCACACGTCTACTTCAGAAACCCTAAAGGAGAAGACGTCACCTTTTACGGAGCATCTAACGCAGCATTTGCGGACCATAAAGAGACTAGACGGAGCTCTCAAGGATACCTTTTTATGCTATTTAGAGGACTAATCAATTGGAAGGCAACCCTATAAAGATTAGTGACTTACTTGACTACCGAAGCGGAGCTTCTCTCCCTATCTATAGCTGCTGTTAAGATCATCTAGTGGCAGCGTTTCTTTAAGGCAATCGGTCTTAATTTAGAACGCGATTTTACCCTGCTATGCGACAATATACAGACTATACAACTCCTAAGACAGGATACACTAAAGCTTAACACTAAGCTACGACATATCGACGTCCATCAGCACTGGCTTAGACAGGAGGTCCAAGATAAAAAGATTGACGTATAGTAGGTCCCTACAGACAAAATACCTACTAACGGTCTTACTAAGATCCTACCCCGTCAAAGGTACAAGGTATGGATAAGGCAATTAAATTTGGTGGATATTTGACATTAAATTGCTACTACATTATCTGATAAAGACTCTTGAACGTCACCCTATCCCTTTACTACTCCAAAATTGTATCTAAAATTTCCTATTTTGGTATCGCTTCTACCTTCATTTGTTTTTCTATAGCTTTAACTACACCGTTAAATCTGGGGGGGTGTGTAACCGACTACCGGTACTATGCTGTTGTCAACCCAAGATCGGACTTGCTTACTACCGTCTCACTACCTCAGCTGCTTACCCCTGCATATCTCACCATTTCAGCTGCTTACCCTTGTAATTCTTGCCACCTATCTCTATTCCCTGCATCTTCCTTATGTATATATAGAGACTCTAGAGCTACATTCAAAATCAAGTCGCTCATTCAATTCTCCCACACTTGCACTGTTACAATAACTCTCTCTGGGCTTCGTATAAGGTATTCTGAACGATTTAATTACGAGCTTGGCGCTCCCGGCGATTGGGCGTCAAAGAAGGAGAGGCTTAAGGAGAGGCCCGAGGAGAGGGAGAAAACGGTACTGTAGATGCGTCTAGTGACTCCGTATCGGGTATTATAGTTGCATCAAAAGCGGGTCTAGTAAAGGCCTAAAAAGGCGAAATCAAACGGAAGACAATATCGGAAAATCTAGGTAGAGCTCTTTAAGTTGGCTGTATATTGCGTTCAGTATATAAGGGAGGAAGGGTAGAAGAATACGCAGGGGGAGGCGTACTTAGGGGTCAATTTTTGTCCAAATTCTTATTGGAGGCCATATTTAAAGAAGTGTATACAGATCAGTATTGGAAATGATTAATTTTAGTGTAAAAAGGGCTGATTTTAATAAGAGCAATATACTGTCCTTTTATATATCCTTAAGCTTACCATACCTGCCAAAAGTCATCCCCTAAGTCGTCTCCCAAGTCATCCCCCAAGTCGTCCCCCAAGTCATCCCTCTAACCCAATTACTTACCCAACCGCTCGCCACCACCGTCACCACCTCTCTACTTTGTTATGACCTCTACTATTATAGATAAGGCCGCTCAAAGAGGCGTATAAGTCTTTCTATATAAAGAAACGCGTTAAGTATTGTGAATATTCGTTAGTAATATAAAATTAAAAAGAGCCTCATCACGACCTTACTAGGAGAACACCTGATCGTAGAGCTGAAGAAAATGAGTCAAAGGCGTCGCGGTCGCATCACGAGTTGAGGTTATTCGGATATTTCCATTTGATATCGGCGATCGATCTACATACGGCTAGTAGAAGGCGTGATCGACATGCACTTACAACGAGATGTGACAAGGCGGTGTAGTTGCACACCCCCTAATAGACAACTTGCGCAGTGGGTGCAGGGGTCGCCTCCTGGTTTCTTACACCTCAATATTATAGCGTTCTTTCGTAATCAACTAGGCCTTATATAGAAGGCTCGGCGCAGTATGCAAAGCCTTGTCAAATTTAACGTTTTATAACCGTTAGTAAGGAGGCGTTCTATATACGGCTTAGTAGTGAGCAATCCTGCAGATTCTGCAGATCCTGCAGAGCCCTGCCGAATAACCTTATATCGCTCCTGCCTACCTATCTTATTGCCATAGATTTTAACGATAACGACGACGCCGAATTTAATGCAGCTGCTGGAGCCATCCTCGCTATAACTTCTGCCACTGCCACCGCGATTGCTACCTTAATCCTACCTATATTAATGGAGCTTAATGACTTATTAAGCAGCGAGGAGGAAGATAGCAAGGATGATAAGCAGCCATGGCTTCAACGCGCAGTAACTCCGTTGTATAAGGCGCCTATTAAATATAAAACCATTTCCTTCCTCTTAAAGTTTGAACACCTAAGCAACGGTAATTGTATGGAGTATAGTGACTTTACAAGAGCTCAAATCGTCAAGCTTGCCGACCTCCTATATATTAACTAAGTCGTCTTTTATAACCGGTATACCGCTTATCTAATTGCTACTTTTTATATCCTCCTCTGGCGACTTAAATTATGCCGCTAACTTAGTAAACTGGTTCATAAATTTAGCTATTATACTAGCTGAATCTTATCTATATTTAATAACGTTTTAATATATCTAGATAAGGAGTAGGAGGAGCAACTCTTTTAGAAGGAGGACTGGTTTACTTTGGCTCAAATTTAGCAGTATACGGCAGCTGTCGCCAACTATACTGGTATAGAAGCTGTCTTTAGTTTTATTAACGGCACCTCTTATTAAGTCTATCGGCTAAAAAGAGATTAGCATGCGTTCTATTTAGGTTATAAGAAATACTATATAATTAAGTTCTAAGGCGTTATTATACCTAACGGCTTAATTTTATCACTATCTAGTAGATATATTGGTTTAATAGGCGACGCCTTAATAATATCTAAGTTAGGGCTTATAGAGCGGCTATAGAAGACTTTTAAATTACTTAACTTCCGCCAGATCTTTTACCTATATACAGATTCAGCCTATACGGAAGGCTTTAGTATTATTAGTGCGTGGAAATCTAAAGACGGCTAGCCAAAAAATTCTAAAATTACCTAGGTAAATAGAGAGATAAGTGTGCTAAGGATTACTGTTAAATATAGCTTTAGGTTAGTTATAAAATACTAAAAGCTGCATAACTATAAAGGAAAGATAAAAGTAGGTCTTTTACTAGTAGGTGTATACTACTATATTATAGTGCTTTTAACAAATTGCCACACCTATTACAACGCAAATTAAATATCTAATATATATGGTATAGGCCCCCCATTAATTCGGGAGTATTTAGGTATTTAGGAAGACAATATTAAGGTATAAAGTTAACATTAAGGCTTTAAGGACTTAAAGATCTAACCTTAAATTGCGCCAAGACTTATAATAGTAGACTATATACATTGCGGTAAGGATCTTTTAGTTTATTTTAGCTACCTTTATATAAATATACCTAAACTTTAAAAATTTACAAAAATATAACTATAATGTCTTTTTTCTACCTAAAACTTGGAATTAATACCGCATAAGCTATTAAATAGGTCTATTAACTTAGAACAATAAAATTCCGCCAGAAATAATAAAATGTTAACCCCCTTAATAATAAAAGGCTTCCTCTACTAATAACTCTCTATAATTAGGCAAAATCTTACTTATATTAAAGCTAGAGTCCTTGCAAAATATATAAAACGCTTTTATCTATACGTTATATTATACAGCTGCCTTTTTTAACTTTTCTATAAGCTACTAAATTACTTTCTCTATTAAATATAGACTTAACCCATTTGCTACCTAAATTGCCTACTAGTTTTTAATAATGTTGTCAGCAATGCGGGTATAGATTTAGGCTTTAGAAACTAACTCTCTATACTTTACCAACGTATTTACTACTATAGATTGCCCGCTAACTATGGCGCCGTTAAGAAAGAGCTCTATCTTATTACTTAGCGCTAGTATAGCTGCTTACATCTATAGTATAGACTTAACGGCAGCAGGGCTGTTCTGCTTTATAAAGTCATCTTTAACTTAGCAAACCTTTTCAGCTAAGGCCTTAACCTCTGCAGTAGAAGGCGCAGACAAAGCAGCAGATACCCGATTTAATGGCTTAAGCGGAAAACGCTTACTAAAAGCTTCCTTAATCGCGTCGGCTATGACATTACCATACTGTTTAAGGCTTTTGTGAACACCTTAAATAAAGATCTTTACTACTTGCTCCTTTATTATTAATCGCTAAGCGCTTTATCTAGTTAATTTAGGTAGAGGCTTACCTTTATCTACTGCCTTAGTTAATAAAGCTGGCTCTATAGAGAAAGTTATATTGGCTCTAGATGCAATTTCGCCGTAATAACGCTTTTGGCCTAAAGTTACTAACAGCTGCTTATATATAGCAGCGGCTTACTAAGAGTTTAAAAACACCAGCTTAGCAGCTTCTAACTTCTTCTTTATAAATAGATTCTTATCTACTATATAAAAGAGAAACTTTGTCGCTTGTTAGATGTAATTAAAGTCTTGCTAAATAGTACTAGTCTCCTTTTCCTATCGTTTAATTATATTAATTAACTAATTAAATACTTGGCCAACAAACTACCTAATATTAGTATAAGTTAACTAGCTCCGCTTACTAAGCCAATTATTTAATTATAGCTTAATCATCTTACTCTAGAAGTTAGTAATTTGGCCTAGCTTATATTAGCTATAATAGTAATTACAAAGTATAAAGTAATAGGTCTTTGCCTCTAATAAGAGATATATTTAAGGATATAAGAGAGGCTTATTAGGAACCTTAGTAGTAGCTCTAATAGAACGTCCCTTACTACTTATAATACTCTCTAACTCAGTAGTATCCTTATTGGCGTTAAATCTGGGCTCTACACAATTACTTAAAGCTTTAATAGCTCTTATAGAGGCCTTAGCTCTATCCAAATATTTAACTTCCTACTATATAGCATCTATCGCAGCTTTATTAACAGCTTGCTAAATAGTTACTAGGGTCTTTAGGGTTATAAATTAAAGCTGCTAAGGCCAAAATATATTTACCTAATAAGGGTCTAGCTGCATAGAGTCTAGAGGAGTTATATATTAATTTACTAGAGCCTAGTAAGGTGGTAGATAAGGTATATAATATAGATAAGAAGCGCTTATATTAACTAGCGTAGATAGCAGCCTAACTACCTACCCACTATAGAAGCGGCAGCTGTAGCTAGTTAAGAGGTAGTAGATAAGGTATAGTAAAATAAGACTAGGTAAAAGCTAATACACTAGATAAGGAAGGCATTAGTAAAGATAGCTGACAATACATTTTAGTAAGCTTAAATTTAGTTTAAAAATAAGGTTATAAAGCTAATAATCTTCTACAGAGCTATATATAAATCCTCCTCCTTATATACACCACCTATTACAATACTGGCAAATTGCTATCAAATTGCCGCAACTTGTCGTTATGTAATGGCAAGTTGCCATTACGTAACTAGAGGATTGTATATAGCTTTAAGCGGTACTTCCGTTCTTCCCCTTTCCTTTCTCTAGCTTTAGATCCTTATTTATAGACAATCCAACTATATAGGCTTGCGCGACCTTCTTGCCGTGCTTATACCTTAATTAACTAAGTCGTTAACATTATCTAAAGCTTATTCTACTCTTTTTCTTCCTAAGAAGGAACTTAAATATATCTATAAGGACATAGAATAGGACCCTAAAGACATAAAATAGGACCCTAAAGATATTACTAGGACTATAAGGACAGGACAGAACTAAAAAAATATAAATAGAACGCGAAACCTAAGAATAGGACACGTATAGACCAGAACCCCTAGAAAATAAATAAATACCAGAAATTACCAAAATCCCTACCACTATGCCAAGAAATATAGTAGCCGGCAAAGCCGCTGTAGGACCCGTAAATACCTCTAATAGTAAAACAGTCACCATTTTAACCCCCTAGGAAGAGCTCGTAGTAGCTAATACTGAAATTAAACGGCTTTAAGAGCTGCTTAAAACTAGAGACACCCCTATACCTAGTAAGGAGTTATTAGACACATAAAGACTTACTATAGTCCTTAAGACCCTAGCCTAATATATAGCACCAGCATTATCGCAGTCCGTAAAGGTTATAGACCCCCTATTACTTACAGACGGAACTAACCCTATATTTAATAATTGGAAGCTTTAACTACAAGATAAGCTTAAAGTTAATATAGACTACTTCCCTACTACCTAAGCTAAAATGGCCTATGTCTTTAGCTATACTGGTAGGGACGTATAGACGTATCTACGTCCGTGATATACCTAGGACTTAGTAGACCCCTTCCTCTCTAGAGAAGAGATAATTAACTACCTATCTTCCATTTATAAGGACCCCTTTAAGATATAGAACGCCCACCTTAATTATAAAGCCCTTAATATAAAAATAATAGAGACCTTTTTAGTCTTCTAGACCTACTTTCTATACCTAGCCAGATAGGCTTAAATTCCCTAGGAAGATTTAATGCCAGACCTCTTTAACAAGCTCACCCTAGACCTACAGCACGCTATACTACTGGTTTATACTACTATATAGACGCTAAAGGAACTTATAGACTAGTGCCTAACTATTAATTAGGGCCTTTACTAAATTAAGGTATATACCAAGTGGTATAAGACTAGAAGCTCTGCCAACTAAAATATAAGTACTATAAGAATAGGCTACAGCGCCCTAGTAAGATCTATAACCCCTATAGCACCAACTATACTGCCTACTATTAACCTAGCGGCTAGCCATGTGGCTAGCCCTACTATGGGTCCGGTAAATACTTAACCTATATATAGTAACCCCTATAAACAGGCCCTTAGCAATTAAGGAGCCTGCTTTTTATACGGCTAGAAAGACTACTTTATAAAAGACTGCCTAATAGCGGCAAAGATAAATAAGGTCCTATTAATTTAGGAGGATGGTATAGAGTTAGAAAAAAAGGAACCCTAAGGTAAGACTCCTTTTTAGGGTTAAAAGGAATTAATATATTACATATTAATCTGGGTTGGCTAGTTGGTAAAAAAAGCTGCACTATCCCTTATACTTTATTCCGTAATAGATATTAGGTTTTAACCTCTACTTTAGCTAACTCTAGAGCAAATACCTTTGCCTTAATAGATATATAGTATACTATAAAGCTGGCTGACTTTTTAAATGCACCCCTTAAGGAACTACCTAAACCAATTCCTATTTGCGAGTATAATAGACAGATAGGACCACCTATTATAACTATCTTATAGATTTACCTCTATGTAGATAGATAACAGTAGTATAATATCCCCTTTCTTATTACGGACCTAGGAAGCTATAATATAATCTTAAAAAGAAAATAGCTAGCCTATTTAGGCTTATAGCTTAATATATAGAACAGACGGCTTATTTAGCCTAAAACTATACCCCTAACACCTTCATTTATAAAAAAATTAGTATTATAATAGAGAACATTATTTGGCTATAGATAAACACTATTTACTAGGCTAATGCTATATATAGGGACTAGGCCTTTAAAAAGGACATACAGCTTAACCTACAACGGATCCGTATACTATACCGCCCCTAGACTACCTATATTATGCCACCTATACTAGAGATTAAAAAAGTTAGTAAAAAGCTAGTAGAGCTCCCCATAGGGAACTTAGGCCCTATATAGCTATAAAGAATAGCAAGGAGTATTAGACGTTATACTAAACGGATAGACTGGAAGGATAACTTATAGAAAATAGAATATAAGCTAAGGAAGATTATAAACCCTATACTGCAAAATATGGCCTAATAAAAGTCTATAAAGAAACTTATGGTCCTTCCCCTAGTTAATATCTGCTATATTAGCGCTATAGGATTTTACCAAAACTTAGTCTAACCTAATACTATTATCTTTACCACTAGCTTATATAAAATTAATTAAATAATTAAGGAAAAGGAAAGCAAGCTTAGTAGATAGGAAAGTAAGCTTATAGATAAGGAGCTAGTAGAATAAAAACTACCCTATTAATACTGGAAATTTAAGAATATATTCTCTAAGGCAGTATCTAATATACTCCCGCCTTACTAACTATATAACCATAAGATTAAAATTAAGCCAGATAAGAAAAACATACTTAGCTATAGCCTCCTTTATTAGCAGTCTACTATTAAGTTATAGGCTACAAAGTAGTATCTTATTAATAACCTAAATAAGGGCTTTATTAAGCCTAGTTAAGCCCCTCTTAACTTGCCTATTCTCTTTACTAAGAAGCCAAATAGAGGACTTTATTTCTGCATAGATTACTATAAACTTAATAATATAACCCGTAAGGACCGCTACCTACTGCCCTTACTTAATAAGACTTTAACCTAAATAAGTAAAGCCAAGATCTTTACTAAGCTTAATATCTATTAGGCCTTTTACTAGATTAGAATGGGCCCTAAATTAGAAGATCTTACTATATTTCGGACCTATTATAGAACATATAAATATAAAGTACTTCCTTTTAGACTAACTAACAGACTAGCTATATACTAGCAATATATAAACAATATACTCTTTAACTACCTTAATAACTTCTATACAGCCTACCTAGATAATATTATAATTTACTCTAAGAATAAGTTAGAATATAAGGAGCATATCTATAAAGTCCTATAATGGCTCTATAAGGCTAGCCTCTAGGCCAATATTAGGAAATTAGAATTTAGTGTTAAGCATATAAAGTACCTAGGGTTTATTATTAGTATAGACGGAATTAAGGCAGACCTAGAAAAAACGGCCGTAATTAACTAATAGGTATCCCTAAGGACCGTAAAGGGGGTGCAGTTATTTCTAGGGTTCTATAACTTCTACTAACGCTTTATTAAAAACTATAATAGGATTACCCAGCCCCTAAGCCTACTTACCTATAAGGACCGGCCCTTTTACTTTAATACTGCATATAGGTAGGCCTTTAATAAGCTTAAAAAACAACTGGTCTTTACTCCCTTACTCGCCTACTTTAACCTAGAATAGCCCTTAATGCTAAAGACCAATGCCTTAGATAGTATTATAGCTAGCATTTACTCCCAAAAGCAAATAAATAGAGAATAGTACCCTATTGCTTACTATTTAAAGACTATAGTAGATACTAAGCTAAACTACTATATCCATAATAAAGAAATGCTAGCTATTATCTCTAGCTTCTAGCACTGGTGTATACAGCTAGAGGGGACCCCTAAGCCTATCTAGGTAGTCTCTAATTATAAGGCCTTAGAATATTTTATAATAACAAAGGCCCTTACGGCCTGGTAGGCACGCTAGGTGGACATTTTATTCCAGTTTAACTTCCTAATTATATACTGGCTAGGCGCTATAAATTATATGGACGCCCTTATAAGGCGTAGACAGGACCTAAATAACTAGATAGCTATAAAGATCTTATTATAAACCTAGACACTACTACAACTAGAGTACCTTAACCCCTAGATATAGGCAGAACTAAATATAGACCCTTTAAACGCTAAGATATATCCTATTAACTCCATAGAACTTAACCTTATTAATAAACCACTGCAGGTAAACTATATAGCCCCTTCTCTATAGGAGTACCGTAAAAAGGTAAAGGATGCTACTAGCCTATAGTCTCTTAAAAACGGACTACTTAAGCTGTTACGACGCTGGTGGAAAACAGTGGATTGTGGCGGACAATCGCAGACAGTTTCTTATTGTGGCGGACAATCGCAGACATTTTCTTACTGTTTTAGACAGTCGCAGTCCACGTGACCAGACGACCGTATAAAACCTTGAGCGGCGCTACCCTTTCTTTCCTTTCCTTTCTCTAGCTTTGGATTCTCGTTTATAGACTACCAATTGTATAGGCTTACGCGTCCCTCTTGCTGTGCTCGTGCCTTAATTAATTAAGTTGCTAACATTATCTAAAGCTCATTATTACTCTTTCTTTCTAAGAAGGAACTTAAATATATCTATCTACAAGACCATAAACAGGACAAGGACACAGAATAGACCCTAAGGACAGGACAGACCCAAGAACTAAAAGAACATAAATAGAACGCGAAACCTAAGAATAGGACACGCATAGACCAGAACCCCTAGAAAATAAATAAATACTAAAAATTACCTAAAACCCTTACCACTATGCCAAGAAATACAGCAGCTGGCAAAGCTGCTGTAGGACCCGCAAATACCTCTAATAGTGAAACAGTCGCCATTTTAACCCCCCAGGAAGAGCTTGCAGCAGCTAATGCCGAAATTAAACGGCTTTAAAAGCTGCTTAAAACTAGAGACACCCCTATACCTAGAAAGGAGTTATTAGACACCTAGAGACTTACTATAGTCCTTAAGGCCCTAGCCTAATATACAGTATTAGCATCGTCGCGGTCCACGAAGGTTGTAGACCCCCTATTACTTACAGACGGAACTAACCCTATATTTAATAACTAGAAGCTTCAATTGTAGAATAAGCTTAAAGTTAATACGGACCACTTCCCCACTACTTAAGCTAAGATGGCCTACGTCTTCGGCTATACCGGCGGAGACGTATAGATGCACCTACGTCTGTAATACGCCTAGGACTTGGCAGATCCCTTCCTCTCTAAAGACAAGATAATTAACCACTTGTCTTCCATCTATAAGGACCCCTTTAAGGTACAGAACGCCCGCCTTAATTATAAAGCTCTTAATATAAAGACAACGGAGACCTTTTTAGCCTTTTAGACCTACTTTCTGCACCTAGCCAACTAGGCCTAAATTCCCTATAAAGACCTAATGCCAGACCTCTTTAATAAGCTTACCCTAGACCTACAATACGTAGTACTGCCAGTTTTTACTACTATATAGACGCTAAAAGTACTTATAAACTACTGCCTATCTATTAACCAAGGCCTTTATTAAATTAAGGCACGAGCTAAGCAGTATAAGGCTAGAAACTCTTCAAACTAAACTGCAAGCACTATATAAACAGCCTATAACACTCTAGCACGATCTATAACTCCTACAGCACTAGCCGTACAGCCCGCCGTTAATTTAGCAGCTAGCCCTACTGCGGGTCCGGCGCACACTTAGCCCACGTATAACAACCCCTATAAACAGGCCCTCAGCAATTAAGGAGCTTGCTTCTTATACGGCCAGAAAAACCACTTTACAAAGAATTACTAGATGAAGGTAAAAACGGGCAAGGTTCTGTTAATTTAGAAGGATAGTATAGAGCTAGAAAAAGAAGAACCCTAGAGAAAGACTCCTCTCTAGGGTTAAAAGGAATTAATATATTATATATTAATCTAAGTCGGCTAGTTAGTAAAAGAAGCTGCACTATCCCTTATACTTTATTTTGTAATAGATATTAAGTTTTAACCTCCGCTTTAGCTAACTCTAGAGCGAATGCCTTTGCCTTAATAGATACCTAGTGCGCCGTAAAGCTAGCTAAGTTTTTAAATACGCCTCTTAAAGAACTGCCTAAACCAGTCCCTATTCGCGGGTATAATAGACGGATAGGACCACCTATTATAACTATCTTATGGATCTACCTCCGTGTTAATAGACGAAGGTAGTATAACGTCCCCTTTCTTATTACAGACCTAGGAAGCCACGATATAATCTTAAAAAAAAAATAGCTAGCCTATTTAGGCTTACAGCTTAATATATAAAGTAGACAGCTTATCTAGCCTAAATCCCTACCCCTAACCCCTTCCTTTATAAAAGAAATTAGTATTATAATGGAGAACCTTATACGGCCCTAGATTAATACTATTTACTAGGCCAATGCTATGCGTAGGGACTAGGCCTTTAAGAAAGATATATAGCTTAATCCGTAATGGATTTGTATACTACGCCGCCCCTAGACTACCTATGTTACGCTACCCATACCAGAGATCTAGGAAATTAGTAGTGACCTAGCTAAGTCCCCTACGGAGAACTTAGGCCCTATACAGCTATAAAGGAAGGCTAGGAATACCGGACGCCATACTAAACTAATAGACTGGAAGGACAACTTATGGAAAATGGAACGTAAGCTAAAGAAGACTATAAACCCTATGCTGCAAAATACGGCCTAATAAAAGTCTGTAAAGAAACCTACAGACCTTCCCCTAGTTAATATCTGCTATATTAGTGCCGTAGGATTCTACTAAAACTTAGTCTAACCTAATACCGTTGCCTTTACTACTAGCTTATATAAAATTAATTAAATAATTAAGGAAAAGGAAAGCGAGCTTAGCGGACAGGAAAGTAAGCTTATAGATAAGGAGCTAGTAGAACAGAAACTGCCCCATTAATACTAAAAATTCAAGGATGTATTCTCTAAGGCAGTATCTAATATACTCCCACCTTACCAACCGTATAACTATAAGATTAAGATTAAGCCAGACAAGGAAAACACCCTTAATTATAGGCCCCTTTATTAGCAGTCTACTGCCGAATTGTAGGCTATAAAGCAGTACCTTATTAATAACCTAAATAAGGGCTTTATTAAGCCTAGTTAAGCCCCTTTTAACTCGCCTATTCTCTTTGCCAAAAAGCTAAATAGAGGACTTTGTTTCTATATTGACTACTATAAACTTAATAATATAACCCGCAAGGACCGCTATCTACTGCCCTTACTTAAGAAGACTCTAGCCTAAATAAGTAGAGCTAAGATCTTTACTAAGCTTAATATCCGTTAGGCTTTTCACTAAATTAGAATAGACCCTAGATTAGAAGATCTTACTATATTTTAGACCCATTACAGAATATATAAATATAAAGTACTTCCTTTTAGACTGACTAATGGACTGGCTACGTACCAGCGGTATATAAACGATGTACTCTTTAACTACCTTAACGACTTCTATACGGCCTACCTAGATAATATTATGATTTACTCTAAGAACAAGCTAGAATATAAGGAGCACGTCCATAAAGTCCTATAACGGCTCCGCGAGGCTGGCCTTTAGGCCGATATTAAGAAGTTAGAATTTAGTGTTAAGCGTATAAAGTACCTAGGTTTTATTATTAGTATAGACAAAGTTAAGGCTAACCCAGAGAAAACGGCCGTAATTAACTAGTGAGCACCCCTACGGACCGTAAAGGGGGTATAATTATTTTTAGGCTTTTATAACTTCTACTAACGCTTTATTAAGAACTATAGCAAAATTGCCTAGCCTCTTAACCGTCTTACTAGGAAAGACCAGCCCTTCTATTTTAACGCTATATATACGCAGGCCTTTAATAAGCTTAAAAAACGGCTAGTATCGGCTCCCCTACTTGCCTACTTTGACCTAAAATGGCCCTTAATGCTAGAAACTGATGCCTTAGATGGCGCAATAGCCGGTGTTTTTTCCTAGAAGCAACCGGACGGAGAATAGCACCCTATTACATACTACTTAAAGACTATAATAGATGCCAAGCTAAACTACCACATCCATAATAAAGAAATGCTAGCTATTATCTCTAGCTTTTAGCACTGGTGTGTATAGCTAGAGGGGACCCCTAAGCCTATTAAGGTAGTTTTGGATTATAAGGCCCTAGAATACTTTATAACAACCAAGGCCCTTACGGCCTAGTAGGCACGCTAGGCAGATATCCTATCTTAGTTTAACTTCTTAATTATATATAGACCAGGCGCTATAAACCGTGCAGATACTTTTATAAGGCGTAAATAAGACCTAGGTAACCAGATGGCTATAAAGATCTTATTATGGACCTAGATACTACTATAACCAGAGCACCTTAACCCCCAGATATAGGCAGAACTAAGTATAGACTCTTTAGGCGCCAAGATATATCCTATTAACCCTTTAGGACTTAACTTAATTAATAAATTGCTATAGATAAACCGTACGGCCCCTTCTCTACAGGAGTACTATAAAAAGGCAAAGAATATTACCAACCCATAGTCCCTTAAAAATAAATTACTTAAGTATTAGGAACGGCTAGTAGTAGCAAAGAAATAGAACTTACGGACTTAACTTATTACCGAAGTATATGCCTAGGTCTCTATAGCCCACCCCAGAAAAAATAAGACCTGTAGGATTATTAGCGACCGCTACTACTGGCCTGGAATGGTTACAGATATTAACCGCTATATACGGAACTGTAACGACTGCTATAGGTCTACAATTCCGCGAAACAAGACCCTAGGGCTATTAAAACCACTCCCAATACCAGAACGCCCCTGGCAGTATATCTTTATAGACTTTTATGAGCTACCTATAGACCGCGATAGATATAATATAGTTATAATTCTAGTTAACCGCTTTAGCAAGCGCCCATTCTTAATCCCCTGTCACAAGGATATTGATGCTAAAGAGGTGGCCTAACTATATATCCATTATGTCTACCGAATTTATGGACTACTAGATACTATTATATCCAATTAAGGGCCGCAGTTTATATCAGCCTTCTAGAATAAGTTTACCCGGATTCTAGGTATTAGGTTAAAACTTTCTACGGCATACTACCCCTAGATAGACGGTTAGACGGAGATTATAAATTAATACTTAGACTAAAGACTCCGGCCCTTTATTAACTACTTCTAGGATAACTAGGGCAAACTACTACCCCTAATAGACTACGCCCAGGCGACCCTACCCTATAACTCTACGGGATTTGCACCTATTTAGCTAGAAATAGGATATTTACCCTATACTAGCTTTAACTGGAATAGACCAGAAGGCCCACAGACTATACGCAAAAAACTGTCTTATAAGAAAGCCTAGCAATACGCCAAACACTTAGAAGAAGCCTAGGCAGTAGCCTATATAAATCTAGAAAAGGCCTAGAGATTAATAAAACAGTAGGCAAATAAGCACAGGCGCAAGCCCGACTTCACTATAGGCGATGAGGTCTGGGTTATAATAAAGAACTAAAAAACAGAATGGCCTAGCCATAAGCTAGACTATAAGATAGTAGGACCATATAAGATCCTTAATAAAGAAGGCAACTTATATAAGGTTAAGCTTCTAGACTTAATTAAAGTCCACCCTATTTTCTTACTAGATAAGCTATGGAAAGCTACAAATAACCCACTACCTAGACAAAAGAATAAGCCCCCACTACCAATTTAAGTTAATGGCGACGATAAATGGGAAGTTAATAAAATACTAGCCTATAAACTAGTATAAGAAACGCTAAAATACCATATTTAATGGAAAGGTTACGACCTAGACCTAACCTAGTACCCTGCCTAGAACTTTATAGGTTGCCCCTAAAAGCTTAAAGAATTCTATAACCAATACCCTAATAAGCTAGGACCCCCAAAGTATCTAGACAAGTGGATGGAGTGCTAGTATAGCAAAGATAATAAGCTACCTATTAAGCATAAAGATAAGAATACCCTACGGACATAATACGGACATATAAAGCCTAAGGGCAGGCTTTTTTGGAGGGGGGGGTAATGTTACGGCGCTAGTGGAAAACAGTAGATTATAGTAGACAATCGCAGACAGTTTCTTATTGTGGCGGACAATTGTAGACATTTTCTTACTGTTTTAGACAGTTGCAGTCCACGTGACCAGACGACCATATAAAACCTCGAGTAGCGCTACCCTTCCTTTCCTTTCCTTTCTCTAGCTTTGGATTCTCGTTTATAGACTACCAATTATACAGGCTTGCGCGTCCCTCTTACCGTGCTCGTGCCTCGATTGACTGAGTCGCTAACATAAGCACTAGGAACGGCTAGTAGTGGTAGAGAAATAGAATTTACGGACTTAGCTTATCGCCAAAGTATATACTTAGGTCTCTACAGCCTACCCTAAAAAAAATAAGACCTGTAAAATTATTGGCAACTACTACTACTAGCCTGGAATAGTTATAAATATTAACCACTATATACAGGACTGCAATAACTGCTGTAAGTCTATAATTCCACAAGATAAGACCCTAGGGCTATTAAAGCCACTCTTAATACCAGAATGCCCCTAGCAGCATATCTCTATAGACTTCTATAAGTTACCTATAAACCACAACGGATATAATATAGTTATAATCCTAGTTAACCACTTTAGTAAACGCCTATTCTTAATCCCCTACTATAAAAATATTAATGCTAAAGAGGCGGCCTAACTATATATCCACTATATCTACCAAATTTACGGACCACTAAATACTATTATATCCAACCATAGGCTATAGTTTATATCAGCCTTCTAAAATAAGTTCACCTAGATCCTAGGTATTAGGCTAAAGCTTTTTATAGTATACTACCCTAAACAGACAGTTAGACAGAGATTATAAATTAATACTTAGACTAGAGACTCTGGCCCTTTATTAACTACTTTTAAAATAACTAAAGCGAATTACTACCTATAATAGACTATGCCTAGGCAACCTTACCCTATAACTCTATAGGGTTTGTACCTATTTAGCTAGAAATAGGATACTTACCCTATATAAGCTTTAACTGGCAGAGACTGGAAGGACTATAGACTAACGTTTTACACAAGCGAGTTGGCGTATGCATTAACACATTGAATCCTTGGCGCCCGAATCTCCAAAAAAAACACGCCAAAAAACCAGAGATTTCAACACCTGCCATTATTCAGATTTAAAAGTTAGTAAAGCTTTTTTTTTATATAAGAACTTATTTTATATACTAATTCTTAGTGTTTTAGTGTCACCTCGCACTTGCGCTAATATTTTAGCCTCTAGTATAAGGAAAGGGGTAGATCCCCTATAAAGTCTACCACGAAGTCTACCATAAAGCCTACTACGAAGCTTGCCGCAAAGCCTGCCGCGAAGCCTGCCGCGAAGCCTGCCATAAAGCCTGCCATAAAGCCTGCTATAAAGCCTGCTGCGAAGCCAACCGCGAAGCCTACCGCAGGTTCTTCTAAGTCTGCCACAAAACCTCCTACAAAGCCTGCTATAAAGCATACTCTAAGGCTAACGCTTAAGCCCCCAAAGCAGAAGCCTATATAAGTTCAGTTTAAGCAGCAAGGCAATATAGATGGCGGGGAAGCAGAGGAGTCAGAGAAGGAGCTAGAGGAGGAGCCACATAGATACTTAGAGGAGGATTAGGAGATAATAGACCTCAAAGACAATAATTTAGCGTATTCATTAATACATGGAATCTTTGGCGCGCTTAGCAAAAAAAAACACGCCAAATTAAAGTTATTATATATAGAGCCGTATGTAGAGCCACTATATATAGAGTCGCATGTAGAGCCTCGATATGCAGAGCCTCTATATATAAAGCCTTCGTACGCAGAGCTATTAAACGCAAAGCCTCCGTATATAGAGCTGTACGTAGAGTTATTGTATGCAGAGCCTCCATACGCAATGCCTCCATACTTAGAACCTCCGTACGCAAAGCTTCTGTATATAGAGCCGTACATAAAGCTATGCACAGAGCCTCTATATATAGAGCCATGCGCAGTGTTAGAATTAAGCAAGAGATGCTAACTAAGCTCTAGACACGTCGCGAGAGCGAGCTCTGCATGTCAATCTAGATAGATATTAACCGCATCTACTACATCACGAATCAATCAATATTCATCGTCTGCGTCATCTCTATTATTAAATAGACCCTCAAGACACCTCCGCTGTAACCTTATAACCTTGTAATTCCAACAGGTTATAAGCCTAGGTAGCGACACCTCTCCTGACTTAAAAATCAACCCCGAAAATAACCTTCTCTACCTTAACCTCAACGACACCTACATACGATCACAAGGCCGGTAAAATTGTTATTTTTAATGGAGACAACTTTGCAGACTAGGAGCATACCTACAAGGCAGCCCTAATTATGTCAGAGGGCTAGGATTTTATTACTAGTGCAAAGGACCTAAATCAAGTCAATTTAGCTGACGGAAGAAGAAGATGAGGGGAAGTAAACAAGATTATTTATAATTTAATAGGAGACGACCGTCAGGAAGAGATGTGTGCGATAATAAAGGCGTATAATATTTAAGGAATGTGGGAAGGAATAAAGAAGTTTAATAAGGCCAATAATAAGGTCTATATCTCTAGACTCCGCAGAGAGTTCTATAGCACTATATTTAACCCTATAAAGATGCAAATTATTAAGTTCCTCTAAATATTTAATTAATTTAAGATTAATCTAGCCTTAACCCCTTAAGCACTTACTAACGACGATATTAAAGAGTAGCTTCTCTTGGCCCTCCTAAGCGATATTATATAGCAGAATGCGAAGACCTGGTGTCTACAAGACAAACGAGACCTTAAGAGCTACATTACCCTTCTTTAGGAGCAAGAGACTGCTCTCCCTATACAAGTACAAAATGCAGCACTTGTATACGAGAGGAAAGACAAACCTAGGGGGAGAAGGGGAAACCAAGGTCAAGGTTAAATAAGGGGCAGAGACTATGCTGGTAGATTTAATCATTCCTTATTACGTTATCACTATAGCTTGTTATCTTAAGTAAGCAAAGAGCCAAGATAACCAGAAAGAGACGAGTGCAGAGTATACTATTAGAAAGGTTACTACCAGAAAGACTATCCCCTACTTAAGCAATTCTGATTTAACAACGCTAGGAAGATAGATTAAGGTGCTTCTAAGGCAGAGGAAGTAGGGAATGTAGTAATAGCTAAGAAAGAATTTAATAGTAATTTAATCTACCTTAACCCTAACCCTAAACGTGCTATGCTTATAATAACGTCTCTAGCTTAGGCTCTTAACTTAGGAGTAACTAAGTACTTTACTAGTAACCAATCAGACCTAATACACTTAAAGAGATGGAATACGCCACAACAGGTCTATACTGTGAATAGGACCGTTGTCCCTGCTATAGGCTATAGTTAAGTTTAAATCGGTACCCTAAAGCTAAAAGACGTCTAGCTTATACCTTTGTTTAAATTAATTAAGCTAATCTTAGTAAGGACTCTTACTTAAAAAGGCTACTTGATTATATTTAACCTAAATAATTAAGTTACTAGCAAGCATAAATTAGGTGCGATGTTTAAGGCCACTATAAGGAACAACCTTTACGTGCTATAAGAGTATTAGGAAGCATTTAATGCAATAGTAGAAGCACACGATTTATAACTAAACGTTAGTAAAACAGATACTAAGCTATAGCACCGCCGAACTAGATATACGAATTACAGTGACCTATTTAAGCTACAGCATTCCTTACTAGGCATAAAGCTTAAGAAGAGAGTAGTACTAGTTAGTAAGAGTATGTGCAAAGCTTGTCTAGCTAGGAAGATGCGAGAAATACTAAGTAAGAAGATAATTAAGTGCAAGAAGATACCTAGTTAAGGGCTATACCTAAATACTACGGGACAAATCGGTATATTAATTAGAGGTTATAACTACTACCTCCTAGCCCTAGACAACGCTATACGCTACACTTAGGTTATTCCTCTTAAAACCCTCCAAACTAAAGAGGTACTACTATATATTAAAGAGATTATTGCAAGGGCAGAGAGGTTCACTAGCAACAAAGCTGTATGGATTTAAGCGGATAATAAAAAGGGGGAATTTAGCTGCAGATTTCAAGACGAACTGATACCCTAGGATATTAACTTTAAACCTTATCCGCTATACAAGCACTTGTATAATAGCGCAATTGAGCGCGCGATCTATACAGTCGACTGCAAGACAAGGTCACTTCTATTTTAAGGAAATATACTAGTTAAACTCTAGTGCTATGCAGTCAAGTATGCTATCTGGATTAAGAATCGAGTACCCACCTTAGCACTTCTATTTAACGACGAGTATAGTGGTGCTATTATATCCTATAAGGCATATACCTAATAAGTTCCTAACTTAAAGAATCTAGTTGTCTTTAGGTATTATACTAATCTAATTAATACGCTTAAGAATAAAACCTAACTACGTTTTCATAGGGTTAAAAGGGAGTAGTTAATTTAAAATAATAAACTTACATACGTAAGCAATTAAGCTCTTTGGAGATGCTAAAGTGAACGAGTATAGGTTCCCTTATAGAGCACCTTGGGTGCAAGCTATAAGTCAAGCTACGAGACATACTACGAGTGGGACGCTTAAGGGTGGGACGCCCGTATAAAGCATAAAGATACGCAGTAATTAAGTGGGACGCTTAAATCACACTATAAGCTAAGCTGTAAGCCGACCTGTACCTCCCCCTATTACCTTAAACGCGCCAACAGAGACTCTAGTTGTGAGAACTATAAGTAGGCCAGATGGTGACTAAGTGGGCCGCTTAAGCCGAGTGGGAAGCCTAGGTTAAGACTAAGTGGGCCGCTCTAATTAAGTAGAAAGCCCAGGTTAAGATTAAGTGGGATACTTAAATTAAGGTAATGCTAAGGGTAGGACGCCTATATAAAGCACATTAATACGCATTTCTTATGCGTAGAGAATAAGGTCTGGAAGGTTACCAAATATAAGGGTTTTTAATAATACAGTGGTTTAGTTAGTAATAGCTATAAAAGCTATCCACTTGGAAGCTAAGAATACTACCTCTATAGGAGCACCTATAGCACCTTTTAACGCTATTAAGTTAGATTAGGCCTTAATGGAGGACGCTCCTAGCTGGATAAAAGCTATCTTTAAAGAATTTCTCTCTCTTAAGAGAATGCACACCTATACTATTATAAGGGGGAGAGTACTAGAAGGAAAGTTATTACTCCCAAGCAAGCTAGTTCTAAAGCATAAGTATAATACTAAAGAAGAAGTAATTCGCAAGAAGGCAAGACTATATATTTAGGGAGATAAGCAGACCCCTAATATTAATTATTTTAAGATATTTGCGTCTGTTATATAATACAACACCTTTAGGTTCCTAATGGTAAAGGTAGCAGCAGAAGACCTTAAACTTAACTATATTAACGTTGAAACTGCATTCTTAAACCTACTGTTGTAAGAATAGATCTATATGCAGATACCTAACCTACTAAAAGACTTCGAACCTAAGCTTAAAGGGGTAAAAGACGCCTACTTAAAGCTAAATAAGTCACTCTATGGCCTAAAGTAGGCACTAAGAGAATGGTTTTAGATGGTTAAGAAGTTTTTTAAGAGTATAGGTTTAAAAGCAGCTAATACTAACCCTAATCTCTTTATAAGAAATGAAGTATATATCTTGCTATTTATTAATAATATACTGATTATAGGAAAGCGCCAATACCTCAATATCACGAAGACAAGAATTTTAAGAAAATGGAGATGCAAAGACCTAGGTCCTATAGAAGTATTTATAGGCTTCCAAATTAATTAAGACTGTACAAACCAAACCCTTAAGCTATATTAGACGATATATACTAAGAAGCTACTTAAACGGCTAAAAATAGACAACTGCAATCCGGCTAAGCTACTAATACCAGTAGGTACTGTTCTAAAGCCCAATATTAAAAGCCTCCTTAAATATGACGATACGACAGTATATTAGCAGATTATTGGCTCTATAATCTACCTCTTAAACTGCACACGTCCTGATACTAGCTACGCTGTTAGTTAGTTAGCTAGGTTTATGGCAGCACTAAAAAAATTGCACTACCGCTTAAGCAAGCAGCTACTACAATATCTAAACGGCACTCTTAAAACAGGAATTACCTACTTAAGTTAAGCAGTCTACCTTCTTCTATGCAAGCTTACGTTACCTACTGGTTACAATATCTTTACTAATACTACGTGGGGAATAGAATACAATCGGATATTATTCCAAGGCATAGCAGTTATACGCTATAGGGGAGCAGTAATCTGGATAGCTTAAAGGCAGAAGTTAACGGTATTAAGCTTAATGGAAGCAGAGATTATAGCGGCATCAAAAGGAGCAAGGTTAGCAGTATGGCTTAAAAAGCTAATAAGAGATCTAAAAGAGAAAGATAATAACAACCCTTTTATCCCTACGCTCTACTGTAACAATAAGGGTATAGTTAACCTTTTATATAACATAAAACACCACTAAAAAGCCAAGTATATTGAGACTTAATACCTCTTCATATAAAACAACATGGTTTAGCGAGGTTAACTTAAAGTGGTACATATACCAGGCAAAGATCAGCCAGGAGATATGCTTATAAAACAGCTACTAATTAACCAATTTATAAAGCACTGTGCAACGCTAGGAATCGGTAACTAACGGAGACGGTAACGGACGGAGACGGAGCAAGTTACGGAGGTTTTTCGCCTACTATAGGTTTTCCCTCTGTACGTAGGCCAAATGGCACTTGCA
>Ga0307507_10003679_pt1 | contig 29010 bp, 14 predicted proteins | sample 7_EM_MG_FD_207223 | JGI IMG/M metagenome (GOLD analysis project Ga0307507, IMG submission 207223) | Populus trichocarpa ectomycorrhiza microbial communities from riparian zone in the Pacific Northwest, United States - 7_EM | ecosystem: Host-associated > Plants > Roots > Unclassified | place... | reverse complement strand
AGTAGGGAGGGAAATCTAGGGTCTAAACGCCGTGCGTTTCCAACTACTCCTTTATAAGATTTGATGTATGGATTAAAGCGTTATCCATTTAGTGGATATCTAGGGGTTTGTAGACTGGTATAAGACCTTCTTCTAGGGCCTAGACGTAGCTTTAGGCGCTATAGCCTTTTTTTGCTGCTGCAGGATCCCTTTCCGTAGCAACCAACTCTAAGCAACCGTTGTACCAAAAACAAGCGTAGACCATCTAGGTAAGATCCTTTCCGTTAGACACCTCTTTAATAAATTTATAATGCCACTTTTGTAGAGACGTTTGGAAGACCCAAATAGGCTTTTTTTTAGAGCCACGTTTATAGGAACATTTGTTAGAAAACTTAACTTTTCTCTAAGGAAATCTCTTATACTTTCGAGCCCAACAAAGCCTCAATTAAGCTACCGCTGGCGTTAGCTTTAGTCTCTTCTTTGCGCGCCAGTTTGTAATATGGTATTTTTTAAGGAGATAATATAAAGTTTTGTGTGTAACGGTGACTCCTACGACTTGGCACTTAAGAGCTGCATAGTTAATTCAAGGGTTCCTGCGTATAATTTAAATAAGTAGACGCTTTTGGTGTCAAGTAAGCTTTTTAGGCTGTCCGGGTCTTGGTAGGGATTTAAGCGTGTGGTGGTTTTTCCATTAATTGATTGTATTGTAAACAGTTAAACGATTTACGCGATACTCTGCGGCGATTTTAAGCTTTGATACTCTAGCCTCCAATGCAGCAATAATTCCAGCTCTTGTGACTTCTGAAAGCTCAGATCTAGGCCTTCTATTTCCACTAATTTTGGTGCCAAACAAATGTTGCATTGTGGTGTGGTAAGCTCGCGATTTTGTGTTCGTGTCGGGAAACTAATGTCTTGGCACTGTAATTCGCTGATTCAGCTCTCACATTACACCCCTGCAGAGCTCACGCAAAAAGAAGAAACAGACTTTTTATGAGGTCACTTTTGCCCCATATATCTACCATTATATCTTACATGAAGCTACTTACATGAGTAGAAGACTAGCTTGGCGAAAGGCCCTTAATGACGAGAACGCTTAGATACATCATCGGCTTCTCTGCCTCGCGGCTGACCTCTCTTGCGACCATTTGCGGAAATCAACGTGACAGAAGCCCAAGCTGTCTCCAGCTCGCTATGCGTCTTCCCTTCTTCTTCCGCGAGCTCCTCCACAATTTTCTGCGCTTCGATTCCATCTTCGCTGTGTTTTTTTAAAATGGATGTCTCCCTCTCTTTGCATTCCTCCATAGTTCCAGGAAGAGCCGGTGCACGTAAGAGTTGCGGAGACCTAACATCAGCGATCACGTTTTTGGGCGCGGAGACATTGATCCATATCTTGGTGACTGAAATGTTGAGTTTTTGGCCGCCGGCAGGATTTTCAACACGCATTGTTTTGGAAACACTGATCTTTGTTTGACCTCGTAACACATCCAGAGCGCTCTTGATTGTTGAAGTTGCTTTGCGCAAGTTTGCGCCCTCCCGCTTTGCGACTTCAGGTAGAAAGCAGAGCTCCCGAATGAAAGGATGGTTTCTATAAACGGGCCTCTGCAAGAATCTAAATTATAATTAGCAAGAAAAACAATCGCGACAAGATTACATACTTGGAAAGCTTGGAGAATACGGATTCACCAGTCCGGTCTTTGTCCGGGTTGCTGCATTTGACGAGGCCTCCATGAGGGTATTCAGCTTCAAGAAATTTGTGGATCAGCCACAAAGAATCGCCGGGGTAGACAGGAAGAAGGTTTTGCACAGCAAGCTTCGCCGAGCCTGAATAGACATGACACAAGGGAAGAGCCCTCGTGGGACCAGAAGTGTAATAGTCTGCTGAGATAAATTGTTCGTCTTTGGAGGCAGGCCCAATGCGTAGTATGACTTCATCCACAGCGGTGCCACTCTGAGCCTCCCAGAGACGCAAAAATGCATTTCCATGAGGATGACTTTGGAGTGATAGAATCATTAATGCCAGCGGTAAAGTGGGATATACGGGGGGTTTCTTCATCCCGGCCTGTCGAGTGGCTTGGCTTACGATATGGGCATCAATTGGATTCCCATTCTCGTCTGCAATAACGATTCCTTCAGGTACAAAATAGATGAACCTCCTCTCGCTGTCTTTGGTAGGCTTAACGGGCTTTGGGAGTGGGAGGTTCTCGATCGTAAAGGTTTCCCCACCTGAAACTCTCCACGATACGCTGTAGCTGACGGCGCCAGAATCGTGATTGCGGTGATATTCGCAGATGGTGATTTCAGTGCCATTAAGATCATCCTTGGTGAAGTACATCTGGTTTTCGCATGCCGCTTTCTGTGCCTGGTTGTCCAGGTGCCTGTACACATCTGGGGCCCTTTCCTGCATGTATTCTAACCAATTCTTGTTGACCATTTCAACAAATTGAGCATCGTTGTCACAGTTTGTAAGAGCAAAAATCTGAGCAAACCAATTTTCCAGCTTTAGCAGAGCGGCCGTCCGACTTATTTCGTGATTTTGCCGAACATAGATAGTACCATAAGGATTTTCGATTGCCTCAGTAAGGAAGCAACGGATCAAGTTTGGAAGATCCCTTGTCGCTTCCTGTGTAGATGTGGCACAAAGATAGTAACTACCTCGCCAGGTCACTTGTGATGAAGTGGCGAAATCGAAGAACTGATCACGGTTGCCTGCGATGGCTTCAGGAGTAAGCAGCTTGGTGACGTGTTTGTTGTATAGTCTGGCAACTTCATTCCGACGCTCAGGAGTATTGGGAATTGTGTATGAGAAGCCACAAGCCATCAGCATGTTGAGCTCTTTTTTGGCTTGTGCCCAGACGGCAAATAAGGAAGCCATTGCGACATCTGGGGGCCCAGAGTAGACGACCCATTTGATCTTTCGAGCAGCAGTAGCAGCTCTTTCGTTGGCTGAAAGTCTGCGTTGGCACTGGGAATTGTTTTGGCGAAGCTGAGCAAACAAATCGTCGCGTGCGTTGCGCACCTTGGTAATATGAGCAAGCTTATCAATCGTTGAGCTCAAGAAAATCGCATTGCTTTTCCGCTGCAGTTCCTGTAAATATTGCTGTTTCAAGTGCTGGAAACGTTTATAGAATTTTGTTCCTGGGCCAGTTTTGTCCTCAACCGCCTTTACAATTTGGGCACACAGGACTGGCTTAGGGGAGGTAGAACTCGTCCGTTTCAGTGCCTCATCAAAGGCAACCCAGCCTTTCATAGCCGTCATCAGATAGACAGCTTTCGAAAGCTCGATCAATTTTCCTTGATAGGCGACCCGACCAGGATGCAATGATGGAATGACAATGTAGACAGACTGGTCGTCATTGGACTCGCTAGAGTAACGGCGCAGATGAAGATTGCCAATCGAGTCCAATAGGGTGAAGTGATCGTGCTGTAGGCTATTCATGGACTTGAAGTTATTGAGAGTGGCATAAGAGGGCTAATCGTTCAGAATCAGCGCGCAATCCCAGGGCAAGCGCAATAAAAGACGAATAATCTTACCAAATGACCGTAGGTTAAAACAACGAGAGGTCTAACGAGGGTGAAATAGCGTTTAACGAACAGTAAAGCATCGTTTAACGTAGCTGGATCTGCCTTCGGCCAGTTGAAGAGGTTGATGAAAGGCAGATGATTGATTGTAGCCATTCGGGCAGTAAGACTAGATTCAAGGGCACTGAGGTTCTTCTCCCACGAACCGAAAAAGTTAAAAGCAGTTGTAGCAAGGTGAGCAGATCTAGATGATCCCAAAAAGAAAGACTCGCCCTTAGGATCCAAAAAAACGCCTTGTGTGATTTCGGAGCCAAGTGTCAAGAACGGAGTGAAGCCATTCTGCAAAACAGAAAACACTAGGCCTCTGACAAGGGAATCTAACTGGTGCGTGAAAAAGGGATACTGTGACGTTCCAGTCTTCGCGGGGTTGGCATTCGCGTAAACTTGAATCTCCTTTGCGAGCGCTTCAATCTGACTTTGCTCCTTCAGAGAGGCGGGACGTGTGGCCACGGAAGATTCAAGCTGTGGAACAACTAGAGTTGAAAGGAGTGCAAATTGCTTCTCGTCGACTGTGGTTGGTTCATGGAGAAATCGGCCACCTGCTTCCGTGTTGACCACACCTGCCTGTGACAGGAAGGTTAGAGCCCATTGGTGGCACAAAGGCTTTATGACTTGCCTGCAGCAGAGCGATGAGCTCTTGCTCTGTGGTATCTACAACGCTGTCGTCAACCGCGCAGGTAGCCCTCGCGTTCGAGACCTCTTCAACAAGTGCATCTCGAATTACATTCGGATATAGCAACAAGGTTGTCTGGATGAAGCGAATAGCAAGCGAGCCGGGCGTAGAGACGAGATCATGCCAGAATCTGTGCCATGGTGAGTACCCGGTCTTTCCAACGTACCGAATGTATGTCACTGCCGTAGAATCTGCTGAGTGGAGAAGACCAGTCCATGTTCGAAGTATTTGGCATTCTTCATAGCCCATAGTGGAGACCTGCTTGATGACCTCGAGTAGCTCATAAGGCTGGAAGCTGAATGTGCGAATGTAGAAGGTTATGAATCCAGTAGGACGAGAAGACCATGTCATGGGAACATTGTGCAAGTCTAAAATTTGGTTCAGCTGCTCAGGAGATGCGAACAAAGTGTGCTCTAGACTTTGGTGCCAAAGGTCACTGTGTTTGTGCTGAGGCAGGCACCATTTAAGGCGAGCAGGCGTCCCCATGGAAAAGCTAATGCCTTTCTCCTGCATGCGGGAGATGATGGTGCCACGGACATATTTCTCCAGATCGAAGGCCGACGACTTGATTAACGACATGGGATGCACGATATGAAAGCCTCTTCTTGTGGACTATGCTGTTTCTTTCTGTAAGATGTGAGTTTTCGAAGTAGGTTGCGAATCCTTGAAATTCAACGTAAAACTATCAAAGCGTTGTTGCCAGGCTTGTTACTCAATCAATTCAATTCAATTGAGGCCTTGAATTGATTGAATTGAAAGCTTTGTAAGCAGAAGGTTCAGTTAATTGAATTAATTAATTCAATATTGAAACAATTGCAACTAATTGCAACTATATAGTAGTTAGCAATTATCACGAGTCTTGGCATAGTGTGATGCAGGAGGACCTACCTAGCGACGCCCGAATTACTTTCTGCCGTTGTTCCTGTTACTCCTGCCGTCAATATAGGTCTATCGCAAGTCTTGGTATGGTGTTGAGTTACCATCCTATTATGTATTTTCTGTTCCTTCCTTCCACAGCCGCCTTAACTGCCCATCTACTATCTTAATTACGCCTTCCTTGTCCCACGATCCTACCGCCATTAAAGCTCTAATTATATTAGATTGTAGTTGTGCGTAATTAGGAGTAAGGAGTAAGCCTATAAGGCTAAAAATTTGTTTAGGGTCTAACAACATTAGTGGAATAGTTATCAAATTAAGAGCTATATAAGCAAGTCATGGATATTAAGTCCCGTTCACTCTAGCTCGCTAATAGGCAATTAGATCTGTACATTAAACGTCTTTAGGGTAACCTGCTCGTGCTAGCCAATTATTATACTTATCGCGATCTTCTGTAGATATAGGCTAAGTAAAGCTGTTAGTAAAATAGTTATTAATTTCTAATAAGAAGACGCGCTGCTATTTAAGAACCTTGCCGTCAGTAACTAATTTAATTGGAAGGAATTTATATTTAAGCCATAGATCGCGAATAGCTTACTTAGCTGCTTCCTTCTAACTAGCTTATTCTTTACCCGCCTAGTATTTATTAGCAAACGTCTATTTAATTAATAGATTAAGAACCATAGCGGCAATATAGGCAGGCGAACAATCAGTAAGTTTATAGTATTTAGTCAGCTTTAGCTAAGCTGCATTAATATTATAGCGGAAGTGAGGCTCTAGGTGGTGTTTGTACTCTATTTTAAAGCGCTTAAATTAATTAAATAGATACTTAAAAATAGGAAGGACCTCCCATAAGGATCTAAATTTGCCTATATTAATTAGCTTATAATAAAATTAATAACGTTAATTTATACATACCTTCCTTTAAGCGTCTTTTTAGTTGCTTTATAGCAATCTAAAGAGGCTTTAAAATAGCCTAATATTCAGTCAATGTAGCCCAATTATCCTCTGTTAGGTAGTTCTTAACAATATTAGGCTCTTTGCGAACTCTTATAGGCGGATCCTTTATACCGTTCTTAGTAACTTTAGCCCAGTATATCGTCCATTTAAGAACTTTATTACTAATAAGGTAATTAATGGGGTTTTGAAGCTTAATAGCTTATTTAATTACTAATTCTATAGAGTTCTAGCAAGTCTCTACTAGCTTAATTGGAAGAAGCTTAATAGCAGTTTGCAATACGTCGTCCTTAAGCTCTAGATCTTAAAGCTTAAGAAGCTTTTTAATGTGTTGCTTAGAGTTAAATATCTAAAAAATAATATTATAAAGCTTGCTAATAGGTCCAATCTTCCTTTAAGCCAATATCTGCCGGAGGACCTTATTCTTATCCTCTTCTTTCTTATCCAGAGCGCTCGAATCTGCGCTAAAAAGTAGTATGCGAGCGACTAGATTAATAATATGGCCCATACAACAAAGGTAATAATGTAGTGGGTTAAATCTAAACTCTATAAAGAGTTCTTTAATACAGGTATTATTATTATTTGCGTTATCTGCTATAAAGTAGCCTACCTACCGCTTACTAATTCCGAACTTAGTAAGGATTATCTTAATATTGGCTACTATATTAACGCCTAAATGTCGCTCTTTTTAAGGAGGGAGGGCTAGAAGGAAGGAATGGTGCTAGTTTTTTTTATCTATAAAATAAACGACAATTCCTATATAGTAGTTAGTAATTAATATAATAGAGGCCTAAAAGCTAAGCTTACTAAGTAATAATAGATAAATCTTGCCCAGAGCTCCCTATAGTAGAGCAGTAACCACCTCCTTATATTAGTTAAACTTAGCAATTATTAGCTCTCTTATTACCCGATAAGTAGGTAGAAGGCCTGTGGTTAATATAGCTTAATTAGCGTACCCCATAAGATTGTAAAATATACTGCTTTTAAGCTTATAAAATGGAATATTATCGCGTATAATCCATCGTATTAAAAGCTGAGTAAAACAATCCGGAGTAAGGCTCTGGATAATAGTGTTTATTTAGGCTTAATCCTCTAGCTTGTTGGCTTTAAGATATAGCTATTTAAAGACTAATCGTCCTAGCTTTGCTTTCTTTTTAGGACCGTCACTAATATTATATTCTTCTAGCATGTGCTTAGAATAATTGGCAGTACCTAAATCCAGATATATATATCGTGTATAGGCCTTCTTCTTATGGCAAATTTTATAGAGCCAATACCGCCTACCTGTTTTACTGTGCTCAATATTATATCTATACTACTATATAGGCCTATAACGTCTGCCTACTGTTAAATAAGGAATATAGTAGCCGAGAATACGCTTCTAATTAACTTCTGTATAGTCTTCTGGCTAAGAATTAGTGGTAGACGTGTTAGTGTTGCCATTTAAGCTATAATCAGAGGCACGCTAGAGGTTAGTAGGGATAGTAGGATTAGAACGAGCTGTAGAGAGTATTAAGGTATTTATTTAGCCATTATCTAACGCGTTAGAAGCCATAGTAGTAATAGAATTAATATTATTAGTAGGCAAATCTAGTTATAAAACTCTTCTTACCTAACAAAATTCTGGCGATAATATGACAGTATAAACAACAGGTAATGCTTAGGTAAACCTTTTTTAGTAAAGGGGTCTAAGAAAAATAAGGTTTAGAGCATTATTATATATTATATTCAGCATATTTCTATATAATATTAAAAGTTTTAATATTTATTAATTAATTTAATTCAACCAGAACCTCTATATTGATTGAGTTGCCAAGCCAGCGAGCTCTTAGTTGATTGAATTGATTGAGTCTTGGCATTCAATTCAATTCAATATTGAAACTTGGGTGATTGAATAACAAGCCTGGTTGTTGCGGTCGATAATTGGAGTACTGCTTAGTACTAGGCCAGCGAAATCCGACTCTACAGCCTGTACGTCGTGCTGGCTACGAACCTGATCTCTTCGAAGATCAGAGCCAATGCAGAGAGGTATACACATCACACGTTATGGTGACAAGAAACGCGTGCCATTAGTTGGAGAACGCGTACGCTGACGATGTGTTTACCCTCAACACGTACGTGTAAGGGCCACGACTTAACACACAGTGGCTAGCCACAACCAGCAATCTGGTGAATGGAATTAATGACATAGCCCAAACAAGTAGTTTTGTCGCTCTCACTTCACCTCTCAATGTAGCGTTATATTTTTCAAACTTAGAATATGGATAGTTCATGAGTTAAATTTGATTTTTTGGCATTGAAAACTTCTCTTCGAGCATGTGTTTCTTATACTAGAGCCTTTCCTTTTTTATTGACTTCCTCGTCGCTGCATCGTCCGCTGTTGTAGCGGGTACGACTGAATTTACAAATTATATATAAGTTTTATTTCAACTTAACGAAACCGAGCTTATTTGGTCTAATGGTACGTTGTTCCATGTATTTGAAAGCAACCTCTAATATTATTTATTCAGGTTAGGATCCTTGCCTTCCAAGCAAGGGGTCGGCGTTCGATTCGCCGGATAAGCATTATTCATTTTTTTTCCTTTTTATTTCTTACTGTCGTTGCCGAAATATCGTGAACTCGCGCCGGAGTAAAGCTGGTCATCGCGCACCACCCAATTTTACATAGAAATCGATGTAATTGATTATTTTTGCTTGCCTACGCCTTCCACCCCCAACAATTACAGTGTAAAATCATACTTTGGCCTAGCTGCATTAAGCCAATTATATAGAATTACTGATGTTAACTATGGAGCCACCTATGTGTATATCTGGTCGCGCTAATAAGGGCCAAAATTACAAGCGTGCATTATTTACCACTTTGCTAATGTAGGCTTCTAAAAGGACTCTAAAGCATCCTTTAAAGCAAACTTTAAAGAAGGCTCTGAATTGTTAAGTAAAGCGTTATATGGAACCACCACGGCAACTACTATTACTAATATTTATAAAGTCTTTACCACCGCAGTCAGAGCAGCTAGAGGAGCCGGAGGAGAAGCCAGAGGAGGAGCTAGAGGAGGAGGAAGAGGAGGAGGAGGAGAAGGAGGAAGAGGAGCCAGAGGAGCCAGAGGAGCAGCCGGAGGAGGAGCCGGAGGAGGAGCCAGAGGAGGAGCTAGAGGAGAAGCCAGAGGAGCTTCCTATTAGCTTTATAAGTCGGTGGAAGGCAGTATATAGGAGAGAGGCCTTACCTAGTATAGTATCTTTAAAATATAACACTACCAACCTCTTCTACTACCTAATTAAGCGCTAGCGAGACAGTGTTATTACTAAGTGCCTACCGCGGATCTTTACTGTTAATTACCTTAAAGCTGCTGCCTTCTATAAAAAGTAATTAAAGACTGATTACTTCCGCTATAAGATTAGTAAGTGTTATAATCTATATAAGGTGACTAAGCTACTTAAGGATCTTTATAAGCAGAATCCTATTAAGTTATTATACTTAGATCTTACTTTGTATATGATTAAGGAGAAGCCCTAAGAGATACCAGTACTATTATTAATACCTTCCTCTAGCTAAGCAGTAAGATCTAATAAAAGAACTGCTACCTAAATCCAAGAAGCCAATCTCCCTAATATTATTACTGTAGAGGAAGCTACTGGTAATAGAATTCCGGCTTTAGCAAGTAGGTGGCCTTATATTAATAGCTACTATTTTAATAAAGGAGCCACCTGCTGGTAAAATAGACGTGGAAATAAAGCTAATTAAGTTAAGCACTACTATCCTATTAATGCTTATATCCTTTAAAGGTGGAGTAGAGAGATCTAATTAGATATATTAACGGTTAAGGAGCTATTGTAAAATATAGTCTGTCAGCTGTTAGCTTAGAAAATAAAACGGCAGCTACTAAAGAGTTAAGAACTAGCGGTAGTAGGAGGCTTACTATTTAAGTAAGTTAAGGACCTTATTCAGCTAATTACTATTTGGGAGTTACACTTAATAAAGCATCTAGATTAATAGCAGTATACTTAACCCCTACCTCCCTCTGGTGTTAAGCCGCCTGCTTAATTAAGCCTAGTATGGTTAGAAATGGATTATTGCGAGATCCTCTTATAGTTCTTTAACTGGCTAATAGCTTAGCCAAGCCATTCTAATAAGCGTTAAAGGCAGATTCTAGAGTTAATTAGGGATACATTAGTAGAGGACGATTGGGATATTAATAAAATAAGATCTTTAAAAGATATGACAATTAAGATCTAGAAGGATTATAGCTTTCTAATTAGCACGCTACCGCAGATAAGAGAGAAAATAGGAGAGTTTAAATGGCAGAGAGTAGTACACTATAAGTAGAGAGTAGATTATAGAGAGTCTCTATAAAGAGCCTTATTCTACTATATAACCAGCCCTTTTAAAATGGCCTTCCGCGTAAACTCCGCAAGCTTAACTAATTATAAACTCTAGAAATCTATTAAAGCTCTTAAAGCTAGCCGCTAGTACGTAGTTTCTTTTTATTTAAGCCTTTAGATCTTTAAAAGTCGCCTTAATTAGATTTAAATCTGGTAAATATGGTAGTAAGAACTTAAGAATAATACCCACCTGGTCGCAAAGCTCTTAAAGCCGCTTTGACTTATAAACAGATGTATTATCCAGTATAATAATTAATCGCGGCCCTGGGTACGGTGTATAATTAGGTAGAACTTTATGCTCTATAAAAGCCTTAAAAAGCTTACTTGTAAAAGCTCCTTAAAAGATAATATGGTCTATATAGCCTTCAAGCATTAACGCCGGTAAGATACTCCACCGTTTAGATCTTTTATATGGCGTTAACACCTTATAGTCTATACTAACTGGCGCCTAGCCTCATTTTCTATTACTAGTCCTCTTATTTAAAGCTGACTTATTAAGAAAGATAAGCTAGTTAGCAAGCCATTCTTTCTACCTACTCTACCATATATAGCGGAGTGGTGCGCTTTACTAAGCGGCACGTTTAGAGACTACCTTTTAAGACCACCAAGCTGCCTTAAAAACACAGCAAATAGTAGTAATAGAGGCTTAGATGTCAAATTCGTTAAAAAGGAAGTCTTACATCTCGTTAAGATACGCGGTAGGCCTCTCTTTAAGGTACTTAAGCAGTTACTATAAGCGGGCAAGAACGTTAATAAAAAACTTAACACTATGCCAAGAATACTAACCTACTTTTAATACTCCAAAAGAACGCCCGGTCTACCTAGTTTTACACTAGGTGGCGCGTACAGTCGGCCCCAAAGGTCCTAGTTCAATTGAAGCTTATAAACGGTTATTTTTAACAGCCCTAAAGCAACCGCTATATCAGGCACGTACTCATCAAGATCTAAACGAAGCTTAATTTGGTTTATAACCTCAATTAGAAGACAACAGCCCATTATAACGGCGTGGGTAGGTAGAAATAATTAAATACATCGATTTCTATGTAAAATTGGGTGGTGCGCGATGACCGGCTTTACTCCGGCGCGAGTTCACGATATTTCGGCAACGACAGTAGCTGTATACTCAAGCCCAAGAGCGGGTAGAAAATTTTTTATGAGAAGTTGTTCCCTCGTTATACTATCCAAGAACAGAATTGGACTTATACATTTTTTGAAAGAGTCAAAACTCAGCAAATTCGGCGACCACATCATCTTTAGAACCCGCTGTTGAGCTATCATCCGAAAATTCCTCCCAGAGCGGCGATCTTCTTCTGATATCCGACATTAGAAGGTCTCCGAATGTTATATGATGAAACTCTAGTATTAAGAGTCGAGCTAGAGACCGTTTTCGAGACCGCCCTGTCAAACAAACACGAACCCTGGGCGCACAAGCACCTGTTGAGCCTTGAGTGGGGCCAGGGTGAGGAAGTAGGGACCTCCCTATCAGACATTTGTCCCAAATAAATCAAATCCATCTTCCCTGATTTGGCCTGACCCGACGATTTTCGCCTTGGAGAAAGAATTAGCTCGAAGAACACAGCGAAATGAGTGCTACTTACGGCAAAAAGACTACGAAATTATTTCCTTAGAGAGTCCGGCCTAGTTGGGTTTGTTGGGGACAAAATTTCTCTATATGCCATATTTCCGCATACCCAGGGAGCTGATGGCCTGGAATTCGGCTCCAAAGATCTATGGGAAGGTACTGACAAGAGCAAGGCTGACTATACTGAGACCAAACTTTGCGGAAAACAAGATCCCAATCATTCTCTGCACTACGCACTGCACGCGGCATCGCAAGGAAGCAACGACAGGGCAGTCGAGCTGCTGCTAAACAAAGACGCCGACGTCAACGCTAAAGAAGGAGACTACGGTAACGCGCTCCAAGCAGCGTCGCAGGAAGGTCACTCGGCCATCGTCAAGCTGCTGCTGAGCAAAGGCGCCGACGTTAACGCTAGAGGAGACTACGGTAACGCGCTCCAAGCGGCGTCGCAGGGAGGTCATTTAGCCACCGTTGAGCTGCTGCTGGGCGAAGGCGCCGACGTTAACGCTGGAGGAGACTACGGTAACGCGCTACAGGCGGCGTCGCAAGGAGGCCACGAAAAGGCCGTCACACTAATGCTAGAGACGGGTAAGATCGACGCTGACTCCAGAGATGACGCGACTGTCATGCGCAGAAGCGAATGGTCACGGGACTATGGTTAAACTACTGCACACGCTCGAGGGCCATACGAAGCCTATATATACTATAGCCTTCTCACCGGACGGCAGGACGCTGGCGTCGGGATCGGACGACGGCACTGTCAAGCTGTGGGACGCCGGGTCGGGCGCCGTGCTGCAGACGCTCGAGGGCCATAACAGGGAGGTCATGGCCATGGCCTTCTCGCTGGACGGCAGGACGCTGGCGTCGGGGTCGACCGACAGCACCATCAAACTGTGGGACGCCGGGTCGGGCGCCGTGCTGCAGACGCTCGAGGGCCATACGAAGCCTATATGCGCCATGGCCTTCTCGCCGGACAGCAAGCAGCTGGTGTCGGCATCAAGCGATAGTACTGTCAAGCTGTGGGACACCGGCTCAGGAATGGTACTGCACACGCTTGAGGGCCATACAAAGCCTATATACGCCATGGCCTTCTCGCCGGACAGCAAGCAGCTGGCGTCGGCATCAAGCGACAGCAGTGTCAAGTTGTGGGACACCGGCTCGGGAGCGGTGTCGCTGCTGGAGACGAGCAAGGTCAAGCTCAACTCCAAGGACACTACATATAGCCAAACACCGCTGTCGTTGGCAGCAAGGAATGGGCATAAGGCCGTGGTCAAGTTGCTGATGGAGATGGGCCAGGTTGACATCGACCCAAAGGATACTGAACATGGCCAGACGCCGCTCTCGTTAGCGGCTAGTAACGGGCATGAGATTGTGGTCAAGCTGCTGCTCGATACGGGTAGGGTTGAAGTCGACTCAAGGGATAATTCTGGTTGGACACCTCTCTCATTCGCGACGCAGGGAGGGCACCAGACTGTGGTCATACTGTTGCTCAACACAGAGAAGGCTGACGTCGACTTAAAGGATGAGTACGGTTGGACGCCACTATCGTGGGCAGCAGAGAACGGACATAAGACTACAGTTATACTACTGCTCGCAACAGGCAAAGTTGATATCGACTCAAAGACTATTGATTATGGTCAGACACCGCTCTCATTAGCGGCTAGTAGCAGGCATGAGAGCGTGGTTAAGCTGCTACTTGACACGGGAGAGGTTGATGTCGACTCAAGAGATTATTCTGGTCGGACACCGCTCTCATTCGCGGCGCAGGGATGGCATGAGACTGTGGTCAAGCTGCTACTCGACACGGGAGAGGTTGATGTCGACTCAAGGGATAATTCTGGTCGGACGCCCCTCTCGTTCGCGGCGCAGGGAGAGCATGAGACCATACTGCTCCGCAATCGATTATCGATTATATCGATTGATCGATTCATAAGGTCATATTAGGTCATCATTATCGACTCGACTTCCGTCGATTCTAAGCGATAATCGATCGATCGCTCGAAAGTCGATATAGATGTGGGCACCAATCATATATATTGAATTGGTGATACTTAGCATGGTGGTGAGGTGTAGTAAGGTCACAGATCACGCCCGAAAGGTCAATAAAATATATATATATCTATCTATATTCAAACTAGTGATCTTTGGCGTGGTGTTAAGGCTCTTAATAGTCCCTTCTGACCTAGATCTCGCTGAAATCTACAATATTATTCTTAATAGCAGATTTAATAACCTTAATCGCCCTAACTGAGTCAGTTGATCAGTGCTTTCATCAAACCGAACCCTTATCGACGGTTGTTTGGTTTAATTAATTTGGTCCAATTAAGGTTTGTTTAATATAGATCAAACCAATTAAATAAACTGATTGGACTAAATTAATCGTCTATTAGTTTAATAAATTGCTAGAACAGCCTTCCTGCCCTTACTATAAGCCAGTTGCCTTAGGAACTGATCTCTTAGTGGAAATAAAGTTCTGGTAAAATAGTGGAGAGCCAATAGCCATAGGTATTAGAGGTGTTAAAATCCTTCAAGCCTTGTATAGCCTCCCCACCAAAGACTCTTCTATCCTGCCTTTATAGCCCCTTTCTTTACCGTGTTTACCTTAGTCAATTAGGTTTCCCACTTAATGCCTTTAGATATATTAATTGGTGATATTTCTAATCGATTTACGCCTTCGCTGTTTTCTATAGAGGGCAGTTTGCACCCAAGGCAGCCAATATATGGCGTAGATGGCTTCATCTTCAGGCCTAAAGATGCAGTTAGCTATCAGCTTGCTCTATAGCTTAATAGCAAGACCTCTTGCAGGCGTAGAGCCTAGGTCTAGCAGCATAGCACTCTAGTACAAGATACAAAGTAACAGTAGTACTGGCTTTGCTGTAGATGTAAGCCTATAATCTCTTACACAAAACCTGCTAATAGGAAAGGCCATAGAGTAATCCCTTCTGTAGTCAGATTAGCAGCCTCTATATCGCACGCAATTAGCCATATAGTTAACACCCACGGCTTTAATAGGCAGGGAGAAGAACCCTATAAAGAGGAGGACGTTATTATAACTAAAGGTTTACCCACTTATTAAGTTAAATTCTACTAATACCGCGAATACCTTGTTGCCTTTATAGTCTTAAACAATATCTCTTTTGCTAGAGCCTTATTAGAGCACCTTATTTGCCTTATCAGCCTGCTTAACCCTATAGCTATAAGCCTACACCCTATATCGCCAGCAACAGTTTCTAAATGGGTAATTAAAGATGCAAAGATTATAAGTAAGCGCATTAAACATGCTCTCCATACTGCAGCCTCTAATATAAGCCTTACACTTGATATCTGGACATCGCCTAACTATATCGCGTTCCTTAGTATTAAGGCGCATTTTATTAATCAGAATAGGAAGCTACAGAACCTTTTAATTGCCTTCCATATACTTCTAGGACCTTATACTAGTAAGAACATCGCTTCTATAGTAATTGCTACTGTGGAATCCTATAATATTATATCCCACATTGCATACACTACTATGGACAATGCGTCAAACAATAATACTTTTATACAGCACTTCTACAACTATCTGGATAAGGATTAGAAGCTCTTCCGGCTTTAATATAGCTGCCATATAATTAACCTTGCAGCAAAGAATGGCCTATATAGTAATATACATGCAAAGGCTTCCTTATACTCCACAGAAGAAGCAGCCTCCTGGCATATATGTAGCAATAAAGAAGCAGAGCAGTTTGCAGCGGAGATATATGCTAAACAAGTGAAAGAGAAGGCTGTTTAAAAGCAACACGAAGCCTAGCGTTAGAAAGGTCCTGTTGGCATACTTCGCAACTTAGCAATCCACGCTATAATAACACCATAACGTAGGGAGGCCTTCCGCGATGCTTAAAGGGCTATAAATAACAATTAAGGCCTTTACCTATACTTACTTATTAAAGAGAACGCTACAAGATAGAACAGTACCTATAAGATAATTAAATATAGTAGGTAAACTGCCTAGTAGAACACACTAGGACCTCATTTTCACCCTTAAAGGTCAATATAAGGTTTAGCTATAGCTCTCGATTTCAGTGCGTAAGAAGGCTAGTTAGTAGGTAAGTTGCTAGCTAGTAACTCAGATTAACTTAAATACGCGCTATATAATTAATAGCTGCTGTTCTGCCTTCTAAAGCTAAGCCTAATTGATTAATTAGGTTTTATAATGAGCCTTAATACCAAGCCTGTTTTTTAGGGATAGATTAAGACCTCGCTAATAGAATCTCTTTTAAATAGGTCTCCGCTTGCGCCCTACTATTAACAAGTATACTAGAATGCAGAAATTAACCTCTAACCGCAGTATCTCTGGCGATTAACTCCTGCCTAATTACTAGGAGGCTCTGTATAATATTAAGAAGATACTAGAGCCTCTAGCTAAAGCAACCTTTAAACTAAAGTATCGTGGCATTTATAGCAATACTGGCTCTCTCTAGCAGTGGCTTACAAAGCTTAATAGCCTCTTGACCTTTATAGAGAAGTAAAAAGTAAGGCTAGCAGCTAATAAGTATACGAACAAGTATGTTATTACTATAGTAGAGCTTATATGGGAGAAACTTAACTACTACTACAGCCTTAGTGATATAACACCAGCTTACCAAGCAGCTATTCTTCTCCATCCTAGCAGGAAGTTTCGGTGGTTTAAGACATATTAGGCTTCAAGGCCTAAATGGCAAGAAGCTGTTAAGGACAACTTTAAAGAGTTTACTTATGCTTCACTTAAGAGCAGGCCTCCTACACTAAAGGTAATAGCTATATGCAGCTCGCCACGTAAGTGGAAGCCTCGCACTAAGTACTAGCCCGAAGACAGTAATTCTAATTGGGGTAAGAAGGCAAGAGATCCTATTACTAAGGAGATTAATCGCTATCTTAATAGCCCAGTTGTAAAGAGGCTGGTAAGGAACGATAGAACAAAGATTAATATTAATATGATTAACTGGTGGTTTAACCGTCGTAATGAGTATCCTATACTTAGTTTAATAGCTCTTAATCTTGCTGCAGCGCCGCTAGAAAGTAGCGACCTGGAGCGCAAGTTTAGCGACGCTCTTAATATCTTTATAGATAAGTGTAATAGCCTTAATCCTAACACAATCAAGGCGCTTATGCTATTGAAATCAGGCCTACACGAAGGTTTGCAGCTGTAGGCTTGTAGCTAGAGTAATATAAGCAATTAATTATCAAACCAGATTAATTGGGTTTGGTTTAATTAATAGTTATTAAACTAAACAAACTCAGTTTAATATCAATCAAACGTCTAATAAGATGGTTTGAACCGTTTGGGTTTGGTTTAATGAAAGCACTGCAGTTGATAGGCCAGTCCTATTATTAGTTATAGTATTACTAGCAGAGCTAAAAGTGCGCTTATCTAATACACTCGTTATAGGGTAAGCGGGGAGAGTGAGGGCTAGGCGACTAAGTATTAGATACTATTCTTCGTAATCAAGCCAATATTGAACTAGGTTCTTAGTAATAGCCTATAGCTGTTTAAGGTAGTAGTCGAGCTCATCGAATTAGTTATCAAGGTTAACCTCATCATTACAATCAAAGAGGCCCTTATTGTCGTAGATGCCGTTAGGGTTAGCCTTTAGGAATCTGATCGTTTAACGTGCTTGACTTGCTATGACGTTAGGAGCTACTAGTAGGTGATTTCTCATATATTTCTACTTAGTAGCCTTATAGAGATTACGAACAGATAAGCGTGCCTTAGCTAGCTAGCCCGGCTTCGTAGCCTAGTAACATTAAAGCCACGCGAATTTAAGGCTTAGATAAAGAATAATTGCTACACAGTATGCTAGCGTAAGGTCTAACAGCTGGTAATACTTATTAAGTTTCTTGTAGGCTAGGTCTATTACTACCTTCAATCTAGGTATCGATATAAGCAAACCGTAGCCGTATCTCCTCTAGCTTTATAAAGTAGTGTTTAATAAAGACTAGCTACTCCTAAAGGCTACTATAAACACCTTTAGATAGGTCTGATTAAAGCTCGTTTCTAGCGAAGCTAAAGACCTTAAGGAGATCTCTAATTTCCTTTAGTTCCTCCTAGTCTATAGGTATAAGGACGTCAAGGGCAAGCGCTATAGACTCTTTATAAGACTTCTAGGTCTATATAAAGTCGTCGACAGCGCCTCTAAGTAGGATAGCTATATATTAGTTAGCTTTTAGTTGATTTTTAAGAATAATAAAAGGGGGTACGTAGTTTAGGATCTAGTACGCAGCCAAGACTTCCTCCTCTTACTAAAAAAACGTAAGAATAAGAGGCCTTGTTACATACCCTAATCTATTAAGTATAGGCTTGTATACTAAGCCTTTAATATAACAGCGGGCCTTACTAAAGGCCGTCTACTACCAAGCTACCAATACTTTATAATTGTATAACAACTACTAGGAATTAGGATAAGCTGATTTATAGGCTGCTAGTATGCATCCTAAAGACTATTTTTATAGCGTATATTAAGAATTAGATAAGTGGTTATTGGTGCCCTTATACTAGTAGAGGCCGAAAATTAATATTATAGAAGATAGCGCTTATAAACGTAAAATTAAGAGTATAGAAAGTAATATAGATGTCATAAAATCACTTACCACGCTTGAGTATTTGATAGGTGCTATTCTAACGTACTCCGCTATCAAGGGTCGCCTTGTGGGCTTTCTGGGCCTCGCTATTGCCTTAGTTGATCTGCTCTTATTAACAGTACATAAAGTCTTATATCCTTTAGACTAATCTTATAATAAATACGATAATATTACATAGTATACTAAGAGCGCCTTTAAGGCGCTATAACTAAGCGACCTTCTCGGAATCTGCCTATATTAACTCTTAGTAGATATTTTAAATAAACCCTTTAATCTTATTATCTATAATAGAGACCTTACTACTAATATCCTTGCTGTAGAGGCTGTATTTAATAGTGATATTAATAACGTATGCTATATAGCGTATACGTACCTAATTGGTAACAAGGCCTAGCTACAGGTAGAGAATTAATATAGCCTTATCGTTATTGTTCGTATTATCGCTTATCTAGAAGGTAGCCTTTTTAGTAAGGCTATAGCGTTATAGAATAATGATTAGATAGTTAGCGATGTTCTTACTACTATAAGTTCTATGTATAGTAGGCAGGTCGATAAAAACGTGCTTATTCTTACTATATCGATCGATATAATAAGTAGTATAGCTAAGGTATATGTTACTACCCTTAGACGTCTATATATCGAAGCTAAAGCTAATATTACTAGAGTAACTCTATATCCTAGGACACTAGCATCCGTTTTCAGGTGGTTTACTCGCTATTTTAAGCAGCGCTTGTCCTATACGCTAAGCCCTAAGCGATATATCTCCCCTATTAAAACTTTTAACCTTGGGCATTTCTATATTTAATTACCTATTACTAGCACAGCCCCGTATTCCTAATTCTAAAAGTAGGCCATTTATTATCCTATAAAATTATAGTTAGTGCTTTACCTATTATACGGGATATATCTAGCGCTCTAAGCCCCTAAGAAATGCATAAAGCTAGATATACCCGCCGCAGTCTTCTACAATTATCCGCTCGGCCTTACCACTATTAACGTACTATTTTTAGCTTTTTTATAGCATTATTAGTCTGCCTTTACCTCGTTACTACTAAGGCTATTATATCTCTATTTGCCTTAATTCCTAATTTATATTATAATCTAGCTTACTTAATTACTCTACCTTATCTCAATTTAAACGTTAGAACTCCAGTCTTACCCTATTATTACTATAGTTCTCTTATTTATAGGGCATTAAATATACAGCCTTATAATACGAACTCCTAAGCAAAACCCTAGGCAGAAACTAAGCTGTAAACCTAGGCAGAAGCCTAGACACAAACTAAGAAGTCTACCTACTTAACCTAAATATTCGGCTAAGTATTACTAAAGAGTCCGTGAAGATATTAAGAGAGCTAGAGTAGTAAAGAGAAATTATTTACCCTTAATAATAAATAATATAAACAAGATTTCAGTCTAATGGGCAAGGTAAGGGTCCTCCAATTTAAGATAAAATTCTATAGCTTACCCTTTAGGTTCTGCGAGAATATTAAAGACTATCCTATTTAACTTATTTGGGATACCTTAGGTAATAATATAAAGCTTTTTCTTAGATAGATTTTGGATAATTATTTATTATAGAAAAGGACTAACATTCGCTAGAAATTTAAACATTAGAGGCAGCTCTATTAAAAATACGCGGAAAAGGATTAGCTAGAAGGCCTTAGAGCGGAAATTAATAATATATAAAAATAGCTTTAAATATCTATAAAACCCGCTAATTATAATAGTATATTAATAGGCTATTAACTAAGGAGTACTAGCTTAACGCGACTATAAAAGAGAAACTAGTAATAAACGTTAACGATATTTTTCGTATTTTACATCACCATTAGGCCCTAGATAACTCTATATTTCTAGATAGGCAATAGATCCTACAACTCGCTCTTCTAATACTTATCTATATGTACATAGCAACTTAGTTAGGCGTATTAGTCTATGTTAAGAGAAATATAAAAGTAGTAACTAAATACGCTCTTAAAAATTATAATAAGGATAGAGATATAGAAGGTAGTAAAAGTAATAGTAAAGATAGGAATAAAGATAACGGTAAAGATAATAATAAAGATAATAGAAAGGATAAAGAATTCTAGGACAAGATAGATGTAGATTTAGATAAACCTATTATAAAGGCTCAGTTAAAAGAACAGGATCTATTAGTAGCCAGTAAACTAGAATTCTAAGACGAGGACTAGAAGAAGGCCGAGGAAAGGACACGTCTATATATATAGTGCCAAGCCCTAAGGCGAGCCCCTAACTAGGGTCTGTAATAGTGCCTATATCAGTGCCGTGACGCCTATTAAGACTTTATGCTATAAATATATTACCCTTATTCTCCTTTAAAAACCTAAGGCTAGGTAAGATCTTCTTACTATAGAGATTGATTTGCGGTTTACTAAAGGATATAAACGGAATTATAAACGGTAAAGCTTAGTTGAAAGCCTTTTCTTTAATAACTGCTAACCTAGATATAGTAAGATATTTTATATTTATAAAGTTAACAACCTACTTTTCGATCTAACAATATATATGATTATTCTAGGTATCCTTAATAATACTTTTAAACTTGAATTTAAGTCTATTAAGCAAATATTCTAGCTTTATATTAACCTGTATTAAATAACTACGCGACTAAGATAGAAAGAAAACTGGGAAAATAAGCCAGTATTCTAGTAAGCAGTTTTAATCTTAGACGGGATTCGAACTTTAAACAAACCTCTATACTATAATACCTTTCTTTACTATATTTAGCGACTAGGCTTTATAGCTAGAATAATATAGATCTTTAATTCCTATAATATTTAATAAGGAGCTAGTAAGGCGGTTAATGTAATAGTAACCTAAGCTTAATTATAATAGGTTATAGGTTATATAAATGCTAGGATCTTTTAGGATTATATTAATAAGCGGATTTAATATAACATATAGGCCGCTTTCCTTAGACGCCCTTTTACTAACGCACTTTTTAAGTACCTAACTTATATTAGTTAGGATACTAACCTATAGGCTCCTAAAGCCGTTATAGATCTAATAAATAATTCTTTTAAAACTTACCTACTTATTATAGAGCTTTGTTAGCGGTATAATACCTTATCTAAAGCAGCTAGGGAACTATATAGGACTCTAAAAAATTTATAAGCACTTAAGAGTAGAGAGTATAAATTGTATACGCAAGCTATATTAGATTTAGAAAAATATAAGAAGACCTTAAAAAGAGAGAAACAGAAGGAAATATAGCTTAATTTTTTTAATAAAATTAAGACCGAAGATTTAAGACAGTAACTTGCCCTATTAGCTATTAGTTTAAGTAAGGAAGAGTGAAAACTAGAGCTAGTAAAGCATAGTTTAAAACAAAAGCATGTCGCTAATCTCTTATATTAACACCGTTCTAAACTTATACTATAAGAGAAGCTCTAATATTAAATTAATGCAATTAAAGCCTTGCTTAATTTATGCCGGGTACTAAAACCTATAGTTAAGCGCAAGGTTATCCGTAATTATAATTAGGGTATCCTTCCTACTCTAGAGCTAAGTCTAGAGCTAACGGTTAAACTTAAACTAGGTCCTATAAAGATTATAAATTAATAGTATCTCTTCTACGTCTATAAGATAAGAGTATATACCCTTTTCTATTACCTGTATAAAGTAAGGGAATATATTAAGAAGTAATATTTTTCTTTTTTTAGATAAGATAAATTAATCCTATATCTAGACCTATATTATTACTTATCGGGAATAATACTTGTAGCTAGAATATATTGCATTGCAATAGGAGGCAAGTTGCCGTTACGTGTTACCACGGCACTAGCGTGGTAAGGAACCTTAAGTTCCTTACCCTTCTTTGTATTAAAAAGACAACATCCATCTACAACACCGTATAGTACATATTATTGTGATATATGTATTCTATATATTGTTAAAGTATACTAATACTAATTAGTGAGCGCGCACAGATTAGGAAACACATAGGTAGCTTAGAAGATAGTTATACTGTCTACCTTATAGCAGATTAGAAGATAGTTATACTTATCCACCTTTTATATTAGCCTGTTTTAGTTAAAGAGAAGAAGAGAAACTACCTAGAAGTACTTATCTAGTATCCACAACGACTTCTAGACATCTCGTTTTATCTACTTTAGAAGACTACTGCGCAGAGCACTTTACCCTACTTAATTAACTTAAACTATCTCCTTAACCGCCTCCTTAACCGCCTCCTTAACCGTTCCCCTACCTTTACCTTTTAAACACCCTTACCTTTACCCTTACTTACCTAAACAATATATAATAAATAAGATGTTAGGAACAGAGAAAGATTAGGAAGAAGAAGTAGCTAAATAGGAAAATAGGATTAACCTAATAGAAGCCTCCAAAGATAAACCAACTAACTACCTATAATATAAGATATACCTATATATAGAGATATATAACTAACTCAACTTAATACTCTAGGAATTGTTCTAGGGAGATTTTAAGGACTTTATAGTTAATATCTTTACGCAAATCCCCTTATACTGGCTTTAGCAACTACATAACTGCCTAAATATTAGAGGAGTATAGGTTAATATTAACCATAAATAAAATAAAATACTCCCTTAGTCTTTATATAATATAGTATAAGAAGAAGACCAAACTAAATAGAGTAGAGAGATAATTAAATTAGCCAATAATAAGTACGGACTAACGCTATTAAGATTAATTAAGGTATATATAATAGAGGGTACCTTAGAGGAGTAATAATAAGCTAAAGCTACTATAACCTAACTAACTGGTACACTAACTACCTCTACCTTTACACTATCTATTATACCTTAATCTACAACTACGTCCACTTTTATACTATCTGCTATGCCTTAACCCGCAATAATAATATAGCAACTCTACGTATAATTTATAGATAAGGAGAACCGCCCTATTACTATAACTGGCTATAGTAAGGAAATTGTAAACGCAGCTAAGATATATATAGAGGAGTAGAAATACGGTGGCATAAATAAAAGCCTTAACTATAAATTAATAATATTCTACAATATCTGTAATTAAGCGGACGTACCCTAAGAAGCCTACCTTAAGGCATTCCCTACTATGCTAAAAGGACTAGCTTTAGACCACTTCTACACAAACTAACTATCCCGCCTACTATTTGCCAAAGCTTATAGGCACCTTTAGAATTTCTTTAAAAGACTAGGATTTTAACGCAAGAACCTAGACGAGTGGAATACTATTATACTTATAATAGTAATAGTAGGAAACACAGATAAGTCGACAAGTAAATATCTCTAATTGTTAATCTATAGACTTCGTCAACTATAGTATAGCCTTAAACCTACCTTACAAACTATAGACTTTCTTTACAACAAAATTGTTACTTCTTGCTAGGGAATACTAGTATGTAGATATATAGTCTCTAACCTACCGGATAACCTTAAAGCCCTTATTAATAAACTTTAATTGTCTATTATAGTATACAAAAAAGAGCATATAGAGAAGATATAAGCCTTTTTCATAGACCGACGGTTCTATAAAAGAGATAATAACTACAACTGCAGTAACCGTAATAACCCTCTATACAACCGTAACTAAAAGAAACTATATTGTTTTATATATAATAAGGAAGGATATTACTTATAGAGATATATTAAAGAGGAGTAAGAAGAGTCTAAAGCCAAGTTTAGAACTGCTAATAGAGACAAGTTTAGCAAATTTAACAACCAATTTAAGAAACGACTTAACCAATATATTATAGATTATAAGGATAATAATACCAACTTAGAAGAAGAGCTTAAGGAAGCTTTTTAAGCACTAACTATTAATATAAGTTATAAGGCAACTAACAAGAACTTACAACTAAATATTAATTACTACTATATCTCCCTTAGCCAAGTAGAATAGTAGAAAGCGATTTCTATAGCCGCTACCCTAGCTAATAAAGCCTTTGGCCATTTGGTTACAACCATAGACAATATAGTACCTCTTATAACCGACTAGGACCCCTTTACCTATAATACAACCATATTTATATCCCGCTATACTGCAGATAAGTTTATAGGTATAATAATTAACATAAAAGCATCTAAACAATCTATAGCAGGATATAGCCAATTCTTGGTATTCTAGAGACTTAATACTAATATATAGCTTAATACCACCACATAAGGCATAGTTAATGTATAGTTCGGCATTAGATTAACCTCATTAATTAGATTAGCTAAAGTAATTACCCCAATTAGTATAATCAAGTTTTATATTATCAAGGTCAACACCCCATTTTTACTTTACTTGGCAGACATGGATTACCTATAAGTATACTATAACAACCTAAAAAATATGCTAATTACCCCTTAGAGCGAAGTACCCGTTATACGTTACTTTGGCCACCCTTTCCTACTTTAAAACACATCCCCGTATACTTATTTAACTAAGTCATTTAAATAAAACCCCTGCTACCTTACCAACGTAGAATTAAAGCAACTATATCGCCATTTTGGCTACCCTTTAGCTAAGCGTCTTATATAAATACTTAAACGCTTAGGGCATAATGTTAACAGCAAGACCTTAGATTATCTTACACGCTACTACCACCATTGTTAAAAATATAGAAAGTCGCCTAGTAGATTTAGATTTACCTTATATAATAATATTAATTTTAACTATTTAATCGTGGTTAATATTATATATATTAATAGTGCACCCCTTTTATATATTGTTAACAAAGGAACACAATTTTAAGCTAGCAGATGGCTGTAAAGCATTAGCGCTAAGTATACATAGGATATATTACGAATGTATTAGATCAATATATACTTAGGACCCCCTAATATTATTATATATAATATAGGCAAGAACTTTATAAGTAAGGAATTTAAACAATACGCTATAATACTTAAAATAACTATAAGAAGCGTACCTATTGAAGCCCACAATTTAGTTAGAATGGTAGAACGCTATTATGGCCCCCTCCGTTATATATACCGCATTATCACTACAAAGCTGCCAGATATTAGTAAGGACATAGCCCTATAAATGGCATTTAAAGCAATTAATAATTCCACAGGCCCTAACGGTCTTATACCCACCTTACTAGTATTCGGAGCTTACCTATATATAGCGGAATCTAACGCACCTAATCCCATAGTTATATAACGAGCAGCAGCTCTTAAAAAGGCTATAGAAGAAGTTAAGAAGCTTAAAGCTAAGCGCTAAGTAGCAAATACCCTTAATATACGTAATAGACCTAAGACAACTATGATTTATAACCTACCACTTAACTTACCTGTATTAGTATAGAGAGAAGGACCCATAGGCTAACCTAGCTACTGGTCTGGCCTGTTTAACCTACTTAGCATTAAAAATAAAACCTGCACTATATAACTCCCCTATAAACCTACCGACTTTTACAGCACGACTATAAAACTATATTTAGTACACCCTAAAATTATAGAAGATATACAGCCAGAAGATAATAAGAGTAAACTACCTCTACCTCAAACTAAACCTAAACCTTTACCTTAAACTAAGCCTAAACCTTAACCTGCTAAGTGTGGAAAAGGTAGACTATGTAAGTACCCTATTAAAGCTAATACCGCAAACATTTTAATATATTTACAGGATAAAGATAATGATTAACTTACAAACCTTAATCAGTTTGTAGCATTATGTTAGAAGGAAATTAAGGGATTACTTAAGAAAGGAGTTTTCAAACTAGTTAACCCTAAGGATGTACCACAAGGTAATAGAGTATTTAACTCTAGATTTGTTAATAAGATTAAGAACCCCGGTACTAATAAAGCCTTTAAGAAGTCGAGACTAGTTGTATAGGCCTATAATAACCTAGAAAAAGACCTTATACTAACCTAATTACCTATAATTTAACAAGTCAGCCAACGCCTTATTCTCTACATTATAGCTATGACTTAGAATAATGGTACATATCTCTATCTACAAGATATTTTATAGGCCTATATATAATTAACTATAAGATTAAATTGAGACTTCTATATTAGAGCACCTCTTAAACTTAGTATAGCACTTAGAGCCTTATAAGGCATAATTCTAAAGGTTGTTAGACCTTTATATGGCATTTCTAAGGCAGGCAACCATTAGTTTAAGACTTACCATAACCACCATATTAAAGAACTAAATATAAGCTAATCTACTTATAACCCCTGCCTACTTCACCTTAATAACCCTACAAATTTTGGAATAGTTGGTCTATAGACTAATAACACCCTCCTACTAGCTAATTTAGTTTTTACAGCTTTGGAATAGGAGAAGATTAAGAAAGCTAAGTTCCTAACTAAGGAACGCAAGCAACTTACGCTAGAGTACCCAATTAAGTTTAACGGAGGCATTACCTAATAATAGGATTATATAATTACGCTTATATAGGAGCGCTAGTGCAAGAACTTAACCCTTGTTAATACTAAGGAAACTGTTACAATAACTAGTTCTAGAGGCGCTATTTGCATAGCACTTATACCTAAGGACTAATACATCGCCCAACGAGCAAAAGGGGCTTATATTGCGTCTATATGCCAGCCTAAAGCCTCTTTTAATTTATCCTACGCTGCTTAGATAATTAACCCTAATAAGAAAGATATAAAACTGCTTAATAAGAGAATTTAGTAGCAAATTAAGAACTTAATAAAAGGTTTAAGTTTTGTTAAGCTTAATATAGAGATACTTTAACTGCTTATATTCACTAATTCCTTATTTGTAAATAATAAAGACCTCTTATTATAGATTGGATATATCTTAGTACTAGCAGACTTATTAAATAAGGCAAATATCGTCCACTGGTCCTCGGTTAAGTGTAAGAGAATTACTAGAAGCGTACTAGCCTCCAAACTATACGCTATAGCCTATAGTTTTGATATCGGCGCTGCAATTAAGGCCACAGTTAAATTGCAACTTAACATTAGCCTGCCGCTTATTCTTTATACCAATTCTAAGTTAATCTATAAATGCCTTATTAAGCTAGGAACTACGCAGGAGAAGAGACTTATAATTAATATTATATGCCTACGCTAGTTATACAAAAGACGCGAAATAGCTAAAGTTAAGTGGATTAATGGAGATAGTAACCCTGTGGACACTATAACTAAAAGCAAACCGTTATTAGCTCTTAAGCGACTTATTAACACAAACCGAATTGAGTTAAAGACAGTAGAATGGGTAGAACGTGCTACTAACAATAGCACTAATATAAAGGCATAAGGAAGGAAGGAAGGAAGGAAGGAAGGAAGAAAAGAAAGAGAAGTATATATATGGATTTTTGAACTGCATAGTTATAGGATACTAGTCCTCCGCATTTTCTAAAGTACTCCCAGTATAGCTAGAATATATTGCATTGCAATAGGAGGCAAGTTGCCGTTATATGTTACCGCGGTACTAGCGTAGTAAGGAACCTTAAGTTCCTTACCCTTCTTTGTATTAAAAAGACAACATCTATCTACAACACCGCATAGTACATATTATTGTGATATATGTATTCTGCACGTTGTTAAAGCATACCAACAATACTCTTTAGGCATAAGTATTTTAAAAACCATATATTTACGGTGCATAGCGCTTCTCTACTATCTTATCCCTTATAACGTTAAAATAGGTCCTTAGGTTATTAATAAGAACTAGCTAATTAAATTAGCCGGATTCGGTACCCGTACTTAGAAATTTATAGGTATTCCTATATAGGCCACTTACGCTAAGGACGCTAACGTTGTAAGGGATACTTTATAGTCTATTACTCTTAGTTTTTTTCTTTTTCTTATAGTATTATAGGAGGTTATATTCGCCCTATTTTGGAATTAGTAAAGCTAGAAGGCTTAAGATTCCCTTCCTAGCTTTTTTGTTATTTACTACTAGTATTCTCGCCCACCTTCTATCCCTTAAGACTCCTAGGTTTCGCTAGTAATATAAGCGGTTAGATTAGGTTATAAATTTTAGCCCTTTACTAGGCTAATATAAAATTACTAAATTTGTTCTAATTTTAAGAAAGTATTAAATAGAGATCTCTAGTAGGTTAGTAGCTTATTAATAAGCAGCTTATCTACGGCCCCGCTTAGACTTATAGCAATTATGCTTAACCAGCTTTAGATAATAGTTAATAATTATATAGATATATATATCTTACTACTTAATAGAGTGTTTTAGAAGCGGAGATATTAGCTAGGAACGGCTATAGAATTCGCCACCTTATAAGGGTGTGGCTAGTGCAGGTCGGCTACTCTCCCTACTTATAGTAGCTAAGTCACTTTAATTACTGTCTAATCAAGGTTGCGTCCTTGCAGTTATGTGACCGCAAATTGCCATCACGTGACGGCAATCTAGGGCAATTTGCGGCAACTTGCCTACGAACGCGAGTCAAAAGGGGTTGATTACGTGAGCTAAG
>Ga0307507_10003678_pt1 | contig 29032 bp, 40 predicted proteins | sample 7_EM_MG_FD_207223 | JGI IMG/M metagenome (GOLD analysis project Ga0307507, IMG submission 207223) | Populus trichocarpa ectomycorrhiza microbial communities from riparian zone in the Pacific Northwest, United States - 7_EM | ecosystem: Host-associated > Plants > Roots > Unclassified | place... | reverse complement strand
TATTATTCATTGATATGATCAAATGTGAGATTGATTTTTAGTGGTTGCTATGGGTGAGCGGGATCCCGGTCCTGATCGGTTTCCCCGTAAATGACGTTACCTGATTCAGTATATTTAGGTTGGAGTGTGTCTGTTAACTTAGAATTTGGCATTATGTACTGGAGCGTGTTTAGTGTGGCTTGGTAGTGTCAGAGGTTAATTTTACACCGCTTGCCCTCTTTTTTCTGTCTTGCGAACTAATTTACTATACTTGTACAAGTATGGTGAAGCGGTTTCATGTCTTTTTCTCTTGCTTGATGGTGACATTAGAGATTAAGACTCAGTCAGTGATGGGGTTACGAACGACCGCCACTGGAGAGCACGCAAGAGATCTGATCCACTGGTAAGAAATGGGCGGTGGTGGTGGTGGGGTATCCGTCCACCAATCCATCTAATATACCAAGGCTATCTTATATACATATTGAATAACCTTTTAGGTCGTCTAAATCCCCCACTCCCCTCCCCTCCCCCTCCTCCTCTTTCTCTCCATCCCCCCCAATATAATACACCCTCCCCTCTCCTCCCATACAAAAGAAAGAAAAAATCCCAACCTACAACCTCCTAAGAGCCGGACTCCTCGTCCCCCCAAACTTAACCCTAGTACTATCTGTAACCCTCCTAATACTCCCCCGGAGAAACTGCCCCTCCCTCCCCATGAGCGCCTTCATAAACGCCTCCCTCCCAGGCCCGTAATCCCTCAAGACCAATTCCACATTCCTGGGAACGGCATCCATCTCCGCCATCTTTCCCAAAACGTGCGAAGCGAGCTGGAACGCTGCGTCGAAGCTCCCCCTCGCCGAGCCCTTGATGCCCACGTTGCCCGTGGATTTGCTGATGATGCAGTCGCGGTTCGGCTTTGTGTAGGCAATGTGGCAATTGTGACGGGGGGAGTACACGTGCAGGTGGTAGAGGTCTATACTTCCGCCGGTTTCTGAGAAGGTTGGGTAGTCGCCGATTTGGAGGAGGCCATCGTCGTCGAGCGGGTCGGGGGTGAAAGGGATTGGGCTTGCGCGGGTGGGAGAGGAGGAGGAGGTGGTGGTGGTGGTAGAGGCGGTGGTGGTGGTTTTTGTGGGGAGGGTGGGTGTTGGAGTTGCGGGCTTCGTCATGGGCGGGAGGATCGCTGTGCGGTGGTGGGGGATTGAATGATAGGTGGGTTGTGGTGGGAGAGTGGGGCGCGGGAGCCGGATGTGTAGGCCATTCCGGAGGAGGGGTGGTATTCGGAATGGCATTGTGTGCGTTGGTGTACGATAGCTCACTTGAGGGGGGTTGTAGAGTGGATTGTCGGGGGGCGGTGTTCTTAAAGTTGTGTCGGAGGTGGGGGAAAAAAGGGTTTGGTGGATTGATATGCAGGGTTAGGGGTTGAGGTTATCTTTAGAGGTTGGGAGCTTCGGTGCTGCATTATTATTATCTCTTGGACTGGCGAAACGGTGGAAAATTTTATGCCACCTCTCAGTGTCTGAGACAGAGATTACTAAGGTGCTCTCTCAGTATTCTTCAGTGACGATATGCGTAAGTACCATCATATTGCTAATATTAGGTATGGTCTGGGGGTTGCGCGCCTGCGAATTTGTTGTAACTGACAAAAGTTGCTTATTAACCTGTGTCTCAGACACTCAGAGGAGTGGCATAAAATTTTCCACCGCTTCGCCAGTCCAAGAGATACCAGTCAGTACCTTATGCTTGAGATTATTCATGAAGTCATGAAAATGCAATTGAGTGCCATTGAGTGCTTTTTATATTACGAGACAAACAGGATTGAACGAATAGTTTTGATTGCGATGTATCTTATTACTATGTGGTAGAATTATATCCCCACGGCGTAGGAAGAATAATATTATAAGAAAAAAATTACAAAATATTGCACTGTAATAAAAACTATACAGGCAGAGACCCCATTTAATTGTCTTCCTCATCCATAGCTTTCTGTGATACATGCACGTAATGCCTACTATACGACAGGCCGCCGGTGATTCCCAACAACCCCAGAGGCATCTGGAGAACCTGCGTCCAACAACACCTTCACAACATCCCTATGTCCGTACCAAGCAGCAAGATGCACTGCAGTCCCTTGTTCTGTAGAATCTGGCATTTCCTTCCGCGCCAAAACGTCCGCCCCATGATCTAGCAAAACCTTAATCACGTCCACCCAACCATACATCGCCGCCATATGCAGTGGAGTAGCCAAGTTCGCAATTCTTCCATCAACATCCGCCCCTCCATCCACCAACAGCTTGACCATTCCCGCCCACCCAAATCTCGCTGCGGAGTGCAAGGCATCTCGAGTGCTTGCCCCATTCTCCAACAAAATTTTGGCAGCGGCCTCGTTGCCAATCATAGTGGCCCAAGTCAATGCGGTCCTCCCATCTAGACCCCTGGCTTCCAGGTTTGCACCCTTCGAGATCATGAATTTGATGATGTGGTCGCATTTGTTCCGAGCAGCACATTTGAAAGCTGAAACAGCGTAATTGTCGTGCAATGTCAAAGAGTATAGCGGGGAGGTCAAAAGAGATGCAAAGCGACGATTCACGCGGAGGAAGGCACTAAGGTCTTTTGGATCGAGCTCTTCTGCGATCAGAAGTAGCAATTCGTTTGGAACTTCGAGGAGGGACATTTTGTGGTAATAAGTTAGAAAGTGAATTATTACGGCGCACCGGATTCTTTCTATTTATCTACCCAAGTAAGGGGTAGAACGGCATCGGGTAAAGCCAAAGCCCGTGACCCGTGGATGATTAATTTCGTCCATAAGAGCTAGAAAAGGTCAGTAGATGCAGGTCTGCAGAAACTCTAGAACATGAGTTGGGTACTCGCAATCGCATGACATTTGTGAACACATCTGCTGTTGCATGACACCTGAGTCTGGGCAAAAAAGCTGAGTTTTGGTGGTAGGCAACAGCAGTTGTGTTAATAAATATCATGCGATTGCGAGTAGGGTTCATATGCGGCCAAGTATGCGATGCATTGTTGTCCTATCATACTCGGCCCCCGTGATAGGCGGTATAACAATGAGATGGCGAGATAAGTAGACCGAGAGATGCGGATTGCGCTGTCTGTGATAGCGCGCAGGAGAATGTAAGGCACATACTTGCTGCAGTCTTCATCCCGTCCATCACACACCATTTTATTTCTATGTCAGCACCGTGGAACCCAAAGGGAGAGCTCTGGAGCATGTCAGCTACAGAAGAATTCACTTCTTGGTGGGAAATGGCCATTTTGAGCTGATCTTGGGTGGTATCGTACCAGTATTTCCCATTGGAGATCGAGCGGGAGCAGGCAATGTCCCGGCAGGCTGTCCGGGGAAGAGAGGCAGGAGACGCCGAGCATGGCCAACTTTGAGCCTCACCTATCTAAGGTAAGCCGGGTAACGCCAAGACAATTCACGACACCTTTCCTTTCAGGACAATTCACACAACTCTCTCTTGTCAGGCCAAACGATAACCTCATACCCTCCTTCATATTTTCATCCCAAGTTTTAACTCCGCACGGCAAACATGGATGCTTTAGGTCTTTCTGAGTTGCGACATCTGAAGCCACGACAGCTCCTTTCCCAAGTTTTGAACTTCGCTTTGATACTTTCAACAGCGTTTATGTTATGGAAGGGCCTTTCAGTCGCAACTGACTCGCCCAGTCCTATCGTCGTGGTACTGTCGGGGAGTATGGAGCCAGCATTTCAGCGTGGGGATCTATTGTTCTTGTGGAACCGGAATTTGGAACTCGATAGCCCCCCTACACCTGGAACGCAGGTCGGCGAAATCGGTATGCTACTCGTGACGCTTCTTATAGCTGCGGAGGTGTGCAAATGTATGTACTAACAGGTGGGAACACAGTTGTGTATAATGTCGCCGGGAAAAACATCCCCATCGTCCACAGGGTCGTGCGAAAGCACCAGGGACCGTGCGTATTATGTCTGGCTATCATAGGGGGCTCTACTAAGTGAAATATAGTAAAACCCCTCTCCATCTCCTTACCAAGGGCGACAACAATCACGCCGATGATACCGAGCTCTATGCGCGCGGCAGGTGGTACCTTGATCGCGAGAAGGAAGTTATTGGAAGTGTGGTTGGATATGTGCCTTTTGTAGGTTACGTTACTATTATGCTCAGTGAACATCCCTGGATGAAGACAGCATTATTAGGTATCATGGGATTGCTAGTTATCGTGCAGAGGGAATAGTTGTGGTCGAATTTCAGTTCCTAGAACTGGTCAGTGGTTGATATCTAGTTTCATAGAGGGGTTTGTGGTGCCATGCAAGGACCTGGCGGTGGCATGTATTATACGATCTCATACAAGGGTTCATTCACTAGGCTATTCTTACGTCAGCAACTGCCGTGCTTTCGGCGTCATTCCAGTGCACCATATCTGACGCTTGCAGAATACGGCAACGATAGTGTCAAGTCATGTATTATCACTCGGTAGATGTCGCCCCCAGGGGACCCCCATAGCACCAAAGCGCCGCATAGAGTCGGGGTGAAGCCAACTCGAGCCACCCTATCATAAGGTATGCTATAGGTTTGTATAAAAAGATGCCTAGTAAATGAGATGTGAATAAATATCAAAGGAGAAGCAATGCAGTGTTGTTCATCTCCGGCATCCAAGCATCCCTTGCCCCTCAGAGAGGTGAAGGGGTATCTCCTCTAAATGGACCGAGCTTCTCCGTATCACGGCACAAAAGGCAGAGTTTATGGTTCGTTCCTGCGGCTGAAGGCTGCTCCATCTACTTCAGGAAAGCCGTTTTCGAGGATTGGGATTAAGTCTTCCAAACTACGTAGCAATCCCCAATCAGCCAAATTAAGCCTCAAAGCTGTAGGGAGTGTGATGACTTACTTCTCGACCACGCAATCAGTGTTCTCATGGTTCACCAGGCTTCTGTTAACGTTGTTTGCAAGAAGAACCGTGGCTGAGCCGGCCCTTCTTCCAGCAGTAATATCATCTACACTATCTCCAACCATGATCAACCTCTCACCTCCATCTTCAAGTCCCCAACTCTTCGAGATATGCAAGATACCAGCAGGATCAGGTTTTGGGGGACGGAACTCTCTAGTGATGATAGGAGAGAACACATGACCCTGCATGAAATTTGAGATGAGGTAATTGACCGGAGTCCTATGTTTGATACCTATTAGTACCATACCAATATGTTAAATGAGGGCAAGCCGAGGGAAGTGTACTGAAAGTTACGGGTGCAGATAGCCTTCCTGATGCCCTTCTTATCAAGATACTCCATGAGCGGTATCAATCCCTTTTGAGGAATCATTTTTAGCATTGCCTCCTTTTCGACATTCCGAATGCTTTCCATAGCGGCTGATTGTTTCTCAATTGCAAGGGAGTAAATGTGGTCTAGGATATCAACACCTTTAGCAATTCCTAGAGCAGCTCGCATTTGTGCAAACATCCATGTCTGGGGTTCACTTGGGAGGTAAATATTAGGTGGAAGTTCTAATGCAAGCTAGAGAAAGGAGAGGGAGTACCATAGTGTTCCATCGACATCAAAAACGATACCCTGGAGCTTTGGAGCTTCCATCAAAGGAGTTATTGAGGTATCGAGAGGAGCAAACCTGAATTTGGCTGGGGTAGCCATTGCTGCGAGTGAGGGATTGCGGAAGGGAGTGGAGGACGAGATGCGACGATATTTCGTCAAGAGGATGCGGGGAAGAGCATCGCGGGCTGAGGCATAAATCATAGCGGGGGTGGTAACGGGCAAGGGTTCAAGGGTATAATACTTGAGTTTGCAGGGATGGGGAAGCAATGTTCCCGACCACGTTCTTGGCCCCCTCTGGTGCAAGTATGATATATGAGAGTGCCTGGGAGTGTCATGTCATGGTTGCTAGATACAAAAGTATTGTACTTAGAGAGGCTGACACAATTCTGTGCGTTTTTAACTAAGTTAAGTGGGGGAGTCTTCGAGCTGGCTTTGTTAAAAAATCTATCATAAGCCATTTTGCCTATCTTAGAGCAATAGGATGCGGCAGCATAATAGTACGGTACCGTATTGTGGTGCATGGGAATGGCTTCACGACGTTTTTGTATTTTTGATAAGTCTTGCGCATGCTTTTACGGAATAGAGAAGTGGGACGGTTTAGCTAGCATTCTTTTTGTTACTTAAGAGAGGCAAGAACACCTCCGACAACAATAAAGCATCGTGGGATTTTTTCTTCTGAAAGAAAGAAATTGTTCCATCAGTCTTCATCCTTCACAGTTTCGTGACTTGATCAAACGAATCAATCACGGTTATCAAGGAATCGTCCATCATCCTCAATTATCAGTCTTTGCTTTCTCTTATTTTCTTCCGCAGACTCCCCTCACCGGAAGCTCTGCAGTCACAATTGCCAATCCTCACAAAAGAACGCCTGACAGGGAAGACCCGCGACAGTATGATAGTGCCCGAGCGCTGAGTATGAAAGTATGTGTTGGTATCCTAGATAGCAGTGGACTGCCCAGAGGCATATGCCAAGACTTTGGAGTAACAGCAGGGTTAGGGCAAATTTTTCGTGGGAAATCCGCACAAGCGCGGGGAGGAAAACTAAAATGGGGAAATGAACAACGGCAGTCGCCTGAATTTTCTATACATAATCTCCCGTTTTTTTCCTCCCACATTTCTCCTCCACACATATATGACCGCTCCCCCGCTTGGCCCCTCATTCTCGCACTTTGGCCTAGGGATAACTAACTACTACCGTTCATGTTAGAATCGTCTGCGGTGAGCCGCCAGGCTCACCCGAATGGGAGCGAAGCGGAATCCGCCATTGGTGTGAAGCGCGGGCAACCAACCTCGGGGTCCGATTCTGAGGATAAGGGCCCTTCCAGCAAGAGGGTCAAGATGAATGCGGGAGTGAGGATAGAAGTTACAGAAACAAATTCAACCAACTTCCTGTTTCGAAAATTTGTGAACAATGCTCTAGATGAACGAGCTGCTGTAAGTTTCTTAATCCAATTATAGGCGCTACCGAGATCATCGCAACTGACACTGATTCATTTCATAGGGAAACAATGCCAACTTTGAGCTTCTCCGGCGAAAGTTCTCAGCCGACCCCCGCAGTGAAGATGCACCATCTTCTCTGGAGTTACAGAATACCATTTTGGCTCTTACAAATACTGTCTCGAGGTTAAACGGATCGTGTTCCCAACTAGTAAAAGATATTATCAACTGCCAATGGGTGGCAAGGGAGGGCGGTTTTGTGGGATCGTATGTGAAACTATTGGGTAATTTAGTCAGTGCGCATGCAAATTATATGGATTTGATTGTCAACATGCTCGTTCAACATTTGGTCTGGGGTAAGCTAAATATTCCCTTGATTTACTTCCTGTGTGCTCTAGGTTTAACTTTTCGGATAGTGCATAGCTCAGCAGGCAAACTACCCAACCATTCGCCAGTCAAGAGAAGTGTCATATATGAGCGTGTTCATTATGCACTGCAGTTTATTCTTGACCTAGTCCCGACCGCAGCGTTCTCCACCCTTTTCCCAGCATTGATATCTGAGTTTCCTCACAAGAGCGAGAGCAAGAGGGCCCACGTTACCTATGTCACAAATTTATTACGAGTTATCGAGTATGCTCCTTCGCTTCGAAACAAGTTGTTGACCTTCATCACCGACCGGGTCATTAAAATCGACACCGAAATTCAAGCCGACCTCGACGACTTAGAAGATGAGCAAGGCGAGGAGTTGGAGGCCGAGATTGTGGGGGCGGAAATCGAGAGAAACGAGGGTGGGACCATGACTGGAGCCGAAGAAGAGGACGTGGAGGACGAGGAGGATATGGAAGAGGGCGATGACTCAAGCGAGGAGTATGGCATAGACGCAGTGGCAAATATTAAGGACACTGTGGATAAGCTCGACGTTATGCTTGACATATTGTTCTCGTATTACTCAAAGAGTTTTCCAAACAAGAGTGTTGAGAGCCCTACCCAAGAGTCCATTGAAAGCTATGGGCTTATCATGAAGCTTTTCAATGGCATCATTCTGCCCACGTACCGCTCCCGCTACACACAATTTATTGTATTCTGGGCCGCACAGAAGGCTCCACGCTTCTTAGAAACCTTCTGCGTTACTGCTATCACTAAGGCATTGGATAATACGCTTCAGCCTGGTGCTAGACAAGCAGCGGCGGCTTATGTCGCTTCGTTTATCGCTAGGGCTAAACCAATGCCTGGGCGATATGTCCAAATTTCCACGAGGGTCATGTGCCGATGGCTCGGAGCTTTTGTAGATCAACGGTCTGCAGAGTGTGAGGGCCCTGACGTCTCGAGGTGGGGTGGATTTTACAGCGTTTGTCAGGCTGTCATGTATATCTTCTGTTTCAGATGGAAGGATCTCAGAGAGGTTGAGGAAGATGAATTTGGTGTTATCGGCGGAGAGCGGTGGATGGGATTTCTCCAGAATCTTAACAAGGCTATCACTTCCAAGTTCAACCCTTTAAAGGTATGTTTCCTACATGTAACTTTCCTTGTGGCATTTTCGTGTGCTAAAGGGTTGGTTCAAAAATAAAGGTTTGTTCACCAGCCGTTGTCGAGACGTTCGCGAAGATTGCATCCCACTTTCAGCTGGTCTACTGTTTTACCATCATCGAGCAGAACAAACGCAAAGGGTTGGGTAGTCAAGGGGAGCTGGATAGTTATTTCCCTTTTGACCCGTACAACCTAAAGCGGAGTAAGCGATGGATCCAATGCTGTTACAATGAATGGGAACCTATAGAGGGGCTTGAAGATGAAGAAGAGGAAGACAACGATAGCTCTGAGGAAAGTGATAACGACAACGAAAGTATTGTTGAGGAAGAAATTAGATGACGACGAAAGTGAGACTCACGAGTAGAGGTCTCGATTCTTTCCTTCGTTCATCCGGGTCTCTTAGACGGAAAATACCACGATAGACAGTCCTTGGTTTACCCGGCAAAAGTTTTGTTTTTTCTTCCCTTTCTTTTTTCCTCCCTTCATCTTTTTTGCATACGAAAGGGGGCCAACCTGTTGGGGATTTTTCTCGGGGTGGTTCAAAATGCGATATATTGGTATGGCGTTCATAAAGAGGCGTTTACCTCATAGGGAGAATCATGGCCACAATTTTTGTTTGGTAGTAGCTTGGGCTTTCCCCCCTAATTTTCTGTTTCTACCCAGTACCGGTACTTCACTCGAGCAATCACAATGATATTTACGCATTATGGTTGTCAAGCAGGTGGTGTACTGTACTGTGCTCTGGTGAGTGCTGTACTGTCATGCGTCATGTTAGCTATGATAGCTTGTAAATAGATTTCCTATGATTCGGGCGAGAACTCATGAACCTAGTAATGACAATTTGATGATATGATATTGCGGCTTTAGAAACCATTCTTTGTATCTTAGAGACATCTCAGGGGATTACGATGGCATTATGCCTAGATTGAGCACTAAGAATAGTAGGTTTGCAAGGTCAAGTGTTAATTTTTAAGGGCCAAAGCCGCCCCTAGGGACGCAAGGCCTTATCAGTTCCGCAAAATTTAATGATAACATTTATCTAAGACATGACGGCAAAAAAAATATCAACTTTCCCTCTTTCCTCAAACGTTTCTAAAGTTGCAATGCCGCAAAAACTCTTGAAATCCACCATCAGCCTGTCAACCCACGATAGGTTTAGTTTGACAGGTTAACGGGATCGAGTTAATGAGATCCAAAGCATCTAGCGGGCCGATCTCTTACCGTGTTTGGAAAATGCTAATCCTTCTCTGGAACTTTTCACTGAGAATCCGTGGATTTCAGGTACAGTACGAGGCTGGCGACAAAAAATCACCGATAGAATGGAATGTACAGTATTATACCGCCCAAACAGGTCTACTTCACACTCTCCATTTAATGCACCCTCAAGCCGAAAAAGAAAAAAGAAAGAAAAAATTGATATTATGGTCCAAAATTCCTTCAAATATCTCCTCAAGTGCTCACAGATCTTTAAAGAGTCACTGGCTGCCTTAGCGTGCAATATTGTAAAGTTGAAGTTGAAAACGGTGCCAAGCCTTGCCATTTCCCGTATCTCAGTCAGTTTAGATACTGAGTTCTAAAGGGCTAGAGTACTGTAGAATCCAAAGAATTGTTTCAAAATTTAATGTGGGTTTGAATTTCTTTACCGTACTTGATTAGCAGTTGGAAAGTGGTGAATAGGGCTGTTTTCAGTGGAAAACCCTCAACTACCCGGTGACTTTTGTGGCCAGCCTCGTACTTGTCATAAGCTACCCAATCAGAGGTGTTGCAATTTGGCATGATACAAGTAAATGAGCTGCCGTGGTTAGACTACCCATCATTTCGATCCCTCAGCAGGGGTGGCGGACCCTGATTCCAGATACATTCTCTAGACCGCTGAGTATTCTAATTAGTCAGCAAGATGCCAAGCCCCTAAAAGATATCGGACAATTTGTCGGTCCAATTTTCTTTTTCCCATCCTTTCAACCTGAAAACTTGCAATTGAGTTTTGCGTTCCAAGGGCGTCACTAAGTTGAGTTTTTTCGCATTCACAAACACTTGTGTTTATGTCTTGAGGGCATGTCTAAAGGTTGGTTCTACTTCTTTTGGGGTTTTTATACGTGAAAACCACTCCCTAAGATGGCAAATTTCAGATACCAGCAACAAATCCTTTACTCACCACCTACTGACACAAAACCTCGGACTAGAATCCTCCTTCAAATTCTCCTTGCGATCTCGGTTACGGTTACCAGTTAAGGTATTTTGAAGGGTATGCTCGAACGAGTCACCCTGCGTCTTGAATATTGCGGATGGCGTCTTCTACGCGGAAGGTTAAAAAGAAGAAGGCTACATTCAGCGTTCTGGGCTCATGGTGCAGGGGAATTGGAAATTAATCCTGCCAATATGTTTGGCTCTGGTTTCGGTGGTGTTGAGGCGGATTCCGGGCGCGGGGATTCGAGAGAGTTTGGGGTAAATGGTGCAGCAGGGACGAAAAGTCAGAATATTCGAGGAACCAAGTGCACAAGACTCCCGGCAGATATACAATTGGATTTCTTATACCCTTCAAAGACTCTCACTTTTTTACGACACCTTACGCTGCCTTCGGCACGGGATGAGCGTGATATTTTGGCTTTACACACGGTGTTTCCGCGTGGTTGCAAGAGGCTTTATAGTTCGAAGTCCTCCAACGGAAATGGCGCCAATGGCAAGAAGAATGGAAGTCAGAACAGCTGTCTCTTGCGTTTGAGTAATATGCTGAAAGAGTCACCACCCGTAGACCCGAATTTTACAAGTTTCTCCGAGATGAGGGGTTTCGGGAAGAAGGTCCGCTACGACTCGGCATGGTATCATTATTCCATCGAAAGGAAGGAGGGCACTCAATCACAGCAGATGGACCGCCGAGCCTGGCTTGTGAACTATTTGAACCAGTCGCCACGGGGTATCGACAAGGAGCGCATTGTTGCTATTCTGCTAGATCTCTCATACGAGGAGAGAACTAAGGCGGATTACAACAGTGCTTTGAAAGTTCTACTGGAAATGGGATATTTCCGCGATGCAATAGCGCTCTTACACGATCAGATAGAGCGCTCCCCTAAGCCTCCTGTCGGATTCGTGGAGATTATGACTTATTGTATCCGGGAGAATCTATGGGATGCTGCCGCGGAGACTCTGAGGCTCGACAGCGAGGCATCGAGTGACGACAAGAGACTCTGCCTAGCTGCGGTCTTGCAGCGTATAGGCAATATCAAGGAAGACCCGATAATGAAATTTGCTGAAAACGCTAAAGGTTCCGGTAGGGAGCGCCTTGCTCAGGAATTGATGGTCGGGCTTCTCAAAGTTTTCTCTCGTTCTAGAGAGTCGGAAAAGTTTTGGAAGGTCTGGGAGTTAGGGCGGTCATGGGGGCTATTCACCAATAACCAAGACGCTTACTCTCTCGCTCTAATTAAACTTTACCGTGAGAAACGGGACGCAAACGCAGTTAAAATATATCGTGAATTCCGCGAGATCCCAGTGATCAAACCAAACCCAGACCTCTTCAACGGCGCGCTGAGAGCTTTCAGGAATTTACTTGATTTCCGAGGCATGCAAATGGTCTTTGACGATTGGTTCACCACAGGGTCCCAGCCGGATAAGCAGGCCTATTATTTGCTCATGGCTGAAATGGCACGTCACGGAGAGGCGGGGGTAGTAAGGGAATTATTGGATCAGTTTCTAGAAAGATTTGGCCCCGAACTACCACCACTCAATTCTTTAATGTTCGCACGTTCTCGGCGAGGGGAACTTGAGGAGGTTGTCAAGTGTTTCGATGTGATCCCGAAGCTCGGGCTTGCTCCGGACAACTACTCGTTTAATATTCTCATCAATGCTTATGTAAAAGCTCAAGATGTTGATGGGGCCCTTCAGCGGGTGCAAGAGATGATTAGGGCCGAACTCGCTCCTGACACGTACACCTATGGGGCGTTGATGACGCTCGCCGCTAACCGTGGAGACACCGAGAATACTAAGAAATACTTTGACCTAGTCGTGGCCTCGAAAGTCGAGCCAACTGAGCCAATGTATCTTGCGCTAATGACATCCTATGTTACCGTTGGCGACCTTGAGAGCGCCGAAGAAATATTGGGATCGTTGGTACGAGCAGATCCTCGAAAGGACACTACTATTCTCTGGAACGAGCTTCTTAGTGGCTATGCTGTTCTGTGTGATCCGGAAAAGTTGAACGTGACTTACCATAGGATGCGGGAAGCTAGGGTGCCTTTTGATCAATACACATATGCCATCTTGATGCATGCCTTGTGTCTTATCGGGAAGGTTGAGGCAGCGGAGAAGGTTCTCGACTCTCTTGAGGCTGAGGGGATCAAGCCCAATTCCACACACTATGCTATCATCATGGTAGCTCACATGAAGAATATGGATTTAGAGCAAGTGTGGGCAACGTTCAACAAGATGGTGGACTACGGCATCAATCCAACTTTCACCACGCAAGCTGTCCTTCTGCAGGCGTCTGCCTTTTCAGAACACGCCAAATGGCGCTCTACCGGTGGTGCACTCTTCCTTAATTCGGCAGAAGGTATCCTAGCACAGGTTACAGAGAACCTAGACGTCCTAGACCTCACATCAAGGGACAGCGTCAAATCCGCCACACCCCCCTGGCTCTTTGCACCCTTAGTCTCAATCTACGGAAAAGAAAACTCATACATTCGCTCCCAGGAAGTTTATCAGCGCTTCCTAGAAATCTCCCTGGCCCAGAAACCTGGTGGAACAATCCCATCGATTAAGCTCTACATAGCCGTGATGAACGCCCACATGAAAGCCCAAAACACCGAAGCCGTAAAGATAACCTGGGAGCAAGTTCGCCGCCTCGCAGACAAACTCGCCCGGCCATCAGACAACAACCCCTTTCAACGCGAAGTCCTCTGGTCTCGCCGACACCTCCTCTGCCAGCCCTTCAGCATCCTGACACAGTCCTTGGCCTACGCCAATGAGCTGGAAACCCTCGTCAAAGCTGTGGCAGACATGGGAGAATCGGGCTACGAACTCGACAACGCCAACTGGAACAACTTTGTCCAAGCCGCCGTCCTCTGCCAGGACCTGAACCTTGCAATGGAGACGTTCGAGACAAAGTTGATGCCCGGATGGATCGCGCGGAGGGAGCAGAGGCCCCCGTCGGAGACTCCGCCCGTGTACCCGTTTTCTAGAACTTTTGATGCGTTGGCCGTTATGCTCAAGGATCTGGATAACGCAATGCGGAATGGCAGCCAGGAGGCCGGAGAGAGGATTGAGGAGCTGCGGGGGGCGTATCCGATTACTTGGGGGGCTACCACGAATCTGCGGAACCTGGAAGCAAGGATTGAGTCTGAGGTTGCGTTTCGGATGTCGAGGATGCGGTAGATACGTGCGTGGATTGTTTGGTTGTATACACCTTGTGATGCTGTTCTGTATTATTTTTATCTTTATCATGGTTTTTTTTTTGCCCTGTATAAAAGCCTTTTTTCTTCTTCCACATAGTCCATCCCTTACTCACGCGGTCGATACCCTGAGTTGGGGGTTCGTGCTGCTGTGCTAGAATATCATTTCCTTTCCCCCCTTAGGCGCACTAGGGGCTCTTTCTTCTATCACCTTTTTCATTATTAATTTTTATTCATATAAAGCGTACGTGGGGATGAGCATATTTACGCCTTTCGTCTTCCCCTTCTTTATTCCTTCTTTATTATACTTCTCTTATATTATACACCGTAGCATATATGTAACTATCGCTCTCTACTCATCACCTTCTAAGAGCACTCATGATTGTTTCTCGATAACAGATAACTTATGCTAGATCATGTCTTCTTCTTCTTCTTCTTCTTCTACAGAACTATACATAGCGCAAAAGATGTCAAGGATAGAAAAGGGTAGGGACTGTATTATCAAGGCTTTCTCAAACTATAGTACTTACAAAAGGCCTAAAAAAAATAAAAAATAAAAACAATCAAGGCTGTTGATAGTCTCGAGTGATCTCTTGTGCAATAAGTGCCCGGGGCCGAGAGTTGTACTTTATAATAGTTAGTGCGATTTTGGGGGGATCGGTAATGATGCTCGTCCGTTCGCTTATAATATAAGTTAGTATTATACTAGTAGAATATCATAGAATAAAAAGAGATGTAAGTATTATGATATAAGAAAGAGTGTTGAAATTGACTAACTTATAGAATCTATATTTAAGATATTATGCTAATAAAATACACAGCGAAAAGGGTTGAAAACGACATAACTTACCACATTATAAACCATCAGGAGCAAAAATTTTCGGAAGGGAAAAAAAAGAAAATTTTAATAATAGTAATAAAAAGTCAAAAACAATGATATGTATGATAATTATTATCATGTACCCACCAAGTCAGACTACCAATTCGAAATAAATAAAAGAAGAAATTCATTCGTATAACAATTTATAGGGCGTTGATATAATACTTAGGATTCAATGGGGGGGGGAATACGCTGGATGATTTTCTTGTCTGTACTGTGCTGAACAGTTACGATATCATACCTATCAGACACAGAATACCCCCCTCGATATAAACTCTTTTTTTTCTTTTCATAATAATAATATTATTATTACAATACCTGTATGGTAGGAATGAATGTTTAATAAAAGAAGGGACTAATCTGTGAGTTAAGCTACAGTGCTAAAAGACGTATATATTATAACAGGTCATAATATTATGGTCGTAACAAACCTCAATAAAAAAATAAAAAAACTGAACCTCACTAATATAAGTATATATATATATTTTTTCTCTCCCCAGTTTTAGAAATTACACTATCTGTCTGTCGTTAAAAGGCGTTACGAAGGGAAAGGAAACGGGAATAAAAGAAAGAAAATAATGAAGTGAAGTATTAGAAACCCTGACTACGACAACCACACAACGCCAAACAATGACAACCCCTTCCCTCACTCCCTTCCACACCGACTCGAATCTACTCACTGCTCCTCACTCCTCCCGGGAGTCTTCTGTGCCTCCCGACTTGGTGTCTTCGGAGTCTTGGGCGGGTCCCTACTCGGAGTTTTCGGCGTCTTGGACGCATCTTTGCTGGGGGTCTTGGGTGTCTTGGGAGTTTTCGGCGGCGGCGCCTCTTTAGTCGGGGTCTTTGGGGTTTTTGGTGTCTTTGGGCGTTCCTTGCTTTCCTTGCCTTTGCCTTTGGTCTTCTTGGTGGCGCCGAGGTACATTGCGCCGAGCCTTCTCAGTCTCTTGAGCTTCGATTGATCTTCCGCGTCCCTTTCTGCTGGAGTAACGGGGCGCTCCGGGTCCCGGGGGGGTGGCGAGGATTGGGCACTGTAGGAGCCGAGTGCCGGGCCCTTGTTTGGTTGTTGGAGGATGCGTAGCATGATTTGCCAGCCGGGTTCTGTGCCTTGGTTAGTGGCGTTTATCCAGGGGCAGTACTAGAGTTTGTTAGCAAATGGACCCAAAATTAAAGATGAGGGGGGTAGGGTACATCACGGTGCTCCCCAATAACGTCTAATCTGCAAACACTCGCTTCCTCCTGTTCGTCAACTGAGTCAAAGATGGAAACGACCTTCTTCCTGAATAGCCATAGGCCTAATCGCCTGAAGCATGCTGAACACGTAACGAGACTGGGAATCCCGGGGTCTTCGTTCTGCCAGCCAAATAGCGCAAGGACAAGGGCTCCGGAGTGCTGCTCTTCTAGCAAGAGTGTGTTCTCGTGAATTGTTTCCAGGATGTGCTCTGGAAGGTCGGCAGTGGGGTAGCTGAGTGATGGGGGGATTTCCGGGCGGATACGCAGGAGGGAAGAGTAACGGGAGACAAAAGAAGGGCGGGAGACGGAAGGGTTTGCAAGTTGGAGACGGTAGATAGTATCTAGAGTTACCCACATCCACATCAATTACCGTTCTTAGGAAATGTTGGAACGAAAGGAATGGGACAAAAAGGAACGACCTACCATCACAGCCACGCTTCTTCCAAAGACACCGATCCTCATGCTCCGTGACGATCATCTCCTTATACTTTTCCACCACCGCTTTAGCTACAACCCAATTAGTCCCCTCCATCGTAACGCTTGGGATTGTTAAACAGTACTCACTAATATCCGAATCCTGTTCTTCATCCAACTCAACCTTAACCACCACCTCCCTCTTGCAAACCCCACACCGAACCCTGTTCTTGTCAACACAGCTCCACCCCCTCCTCGCCCACTCAACTTCATTAACATCCACCGGCTTTGCACTCCACTTATCCACAAACCTGTACGTCCTCAATCTCTCCAAAAATGCGGTCCGGTCCCACGGCGAGTAAGTCGGCATCTGCTGAGACGAAGTGGTGGAAACTGTAGAGCGGATCGATCCCGTTGGCGAGACCGCGCGGACGCTCGGCCTTGAGCGGTTCCCTAGGCCTCCCAAGCGGCGTTTCTTCGCTGCGTCACCTGCCGCTGGTGCGATCAGGACGACATCGTTGTCGTCGAAGGCGGGAGTAGTGGTGGTGGGGAGGTCTGTGGGTTGTTTTGCAGGTGTGCTGGGCGCCGATATGCTTGTTGACGGGGCTGGTGGGCCATTTATTAAGTTGTGGAGCTTGCGTTTCGTAGAGTAAAGCATTGGAGTGAGGAATTGGGCTCGAGGGCGTGTGTTTTGGTGGTGGTGGGTGGTTGTGTGGTGGAGTGTTTACGCAAGGACTTGGTTTGTTTTCGAAATCTGAAGCTCGGACCTGACCTCTGTGTGTAACCGAGCTAGGCCGGTTTAAAACGTCACCAGTTATCACTCGAGAGACATTGTCTGTTGCTTGTGGATGGAGGTTTGGATAGAGTTAGGGGCAATGGGTTCCAGTCTATGCAGACCCGTAGGGCCGGGAGCACTATACTATACGTAAAGCCAAATTCTAGCAGGAATTCCAAGACCTATTCGGTGACCAGCGTTGGCTCTGCTAGGTCTGTTGGGTTAGAGGGTTGTGGCTAATTGAACAAAGAGAGGGAAGAGTGTTCGTCGCAAGTTATCCTAGCTATAGAAGGGCTCCCAACTCCTACTTTCTATTAAACTTATTTAGATAAAACTATATCACATTCACCACTCACCATCCCTCACAAAATATTCGATCAACTCCACCCTCCCTCCAAACGTTCACTCTTTCGCAGCACGACGCGTAGCAAGAATGTCCTTGTCTCACTCACTCAGTTCAACCGTAAGCCCCTAGAAAATCTCATCAAGGCCATTCATGAAATCCCCACCGCTCCTCCCAACTATCCCTGATGTGTTACATACTTATTATCATACTAAGGCTTGTATTATTATGGTATTAAGTCGTGACGCAAGACCCTTACAAGGTCCATTATCAGGAACTGGGGCACCGTAGGTCAGGGGCACCGACTCAAGGCTTCGCAGCCTAGGGCATCGTGCGTAGCTGCTTCATCTTTGCATTGCGGTCATGTTATATCACTCGCAATGATTGAATGATGTTTCCCTGGGCTTCGGGCCCACGATCAACTATAGATTATACTCGCGCGTCTTTGCCAAGGATAGCGCCGGACACCGGATTTTGGTGAGGGAGTCGGAGCTTACCCATGCTCTCCCTCTCTCGCCAAAATTCGGCATCCGGCGTTATTCCTAGCAAAGACGCACGTGTGAGCTGTGAAAGGTAACCTTGCACATACAATTCAACCTCAAGAAACATGTTTTATTCCTAGCCCGTCACGCTCACGAAAGGAAAGGCTTCCAGAACCATCGAAAAATAGAAACATCGTTGAAATGTCAAGACCCTGCGAATTCTCGGGCACAGGATAGTACTAATATCCAGCCCCGAAATGAAGTATGGGAAAAGAAAAGGGAAGAAAATGGAAGAAAAAAAGGAAAGAAGAAAGAAAAAAAGCGTCTGGCTAATACCTCCGGGTATACTCGTACTCGGAAAAGTGACAACGGCTCTATTCAATCCTCTTTTTCCCCTCTTCCAAGTGCACAAGCCTGATGCTGCTTGCGCCCCTCTCATGCCCGCTTTGTTTGCCAACCCATTTGCCAATCAAGGGATCCTTCTTCGCTCTATTTAACGCATCGTTGTAACCCTCGATAGCAAATCCTGGAGGTGAGAGCTTAGGCCAGTTGACGTATAGTAAGGCATATTTCAACATAAATTGTGCGGCCAGAACAGCGATTACGGTCCAGAAGAATACAAAAAATTTAGTGCTGAAACGAGCGCCGGATTTGCTAGTGATATCCGCGTTACCATCTTCAGAAGTTGTAGGAGCTGGGCGAGGGGAAGCGTTGAGGTCAGGAAAGAAGAGCGTGGCAAAGTCAAGGAAGAGTGCTCCCATAAGAATATACGGCACACTTTGTATTATGATCGGCCGACGGTCAACAAAGAGGCGGGACGACGGGGAAGTCGAAGGTGTGCAGTTGCCAAGGAAAAGGTCATAGGCGTCTTGTCGAGGACCATCCGCAAAGTTGTTGCAAATATATCGGGTGGCAGAATTCATACCATCGGCGAGAGCTCCGGCGGGGGTGCGATTTCCCGTTCGGGTAATGTCGGTTTTGAGAGCCCCGGTGCCTGAATAGGCACGGCTTACTACATCGGCGTTGTCCGCCCATGCTGAAGGATGTTAGTTTGCTTCTAGTGGTTAGATGAAATGGCCAGTTGTACTTACCATTCCTAAACATTACCTCGAAATTCTCAAAATTGGCCGTGTTCTCTCCTTTATCTATAATGCCAATATCCATTAGCTGCCGATTGAGTGTCCATCTTGCAAGCATGCTTTGGACCACGTTGGTCCTATCGAGACAATCCATGCAATTGGTCCGCATAACGCTGCTTTGGTGCTTCGTTACAGAGTTCGAAGCCAGTGTGTTCCCCTCAATCGAGTGGTAATAGCCTTGGTCATACAATCCGTCGCCCAGGTTGTCCAAAAGCACCTGAGCCCTGTGTAATTTCGTCCCTTGACATTCGTGATGAAAGTCGAAGTAGATATAGTGCAGGCGATCCATCAGCTTATTTGCTCTCGTAGGTTCGATGGTATGAAACCGCTCGGATGTCTGTTCAGAGCCCTCCTTTGATTCTGTGGGTGAGGATACCAGTTCCTTGACAACATTTTCGTACGCTGTCTTTACTCTTTCCTCCCTTCCAGACTGGTTGACGAGATTGATCAGATAATTATCACCATACAATTTGACCTGCTCATCGAAGTGCTTTTTTGCGGCGTTCAACGCTAGGTCAACGGGCCTCACGTTCAGCTCCGGAATTCGGCGAAGATTGATAACCTCCGACCAGTACACTGGGACGCTGCCTCGGGTTTGAACATAGCTGAGAACCTGCACCTGTTGTTTACTTCCAGAGGAGACGGAGCTTGAATCGTAACCAGCCAACCCACCAGTAGAGTCGCCGATGACGATAACCTGCTCCGTCTCGTTGAAATTTGCTACATTGCCCGACTCATCTACCCCACGGGAAAAGTACCGAGTCCCTGCCCTATGGCGAGACTTTCTTGTAATAAGAACAAATGTTAGGGGTGTAAGCTTGATAGTTGTAGTTGTGATATTTAGGTATCCGAAGAAGACCGGAAGGATGTAAGGATCTATAGTTTGGTGAGAGTCACGCAAACTAATAAGGTCAGATTGTAGATGTTTGTTCCAGAAGAATCGCTCGTCGGCCTAGGGATCACCTGTCAGCTCAATATGCACGTGGGGGCATGGATTAATTGTGAAACATCTGCAAGGACATACCCTTTGCCAAAGAGGAAGTGAGGGATCAGCGTTCGACTGCCGCTGAAAGCTATTGGTCAAGTCGAAGGAGTAAGAAAAGTACATGGGACCGGTGCGAAGATGAGTTGCAAGCAGCTCGAGATAAGTATCCTCATCGGGGTCCTAAGAGTCGAGTTGTAACATTGGTTAGCCGAAAATTCCTACTAAGCTTGCTGCCATTGGCGTAGGAGTTGGAGAGCTATTAATAATAATAAGGTATAGGGAGGTCATACGTGTAAAACTCTCTCCTGCAATGGTAGGAACTCGGTGGACTCAATTTTGTAGACGGCCTGGCCACGTATGCGCCCCACTTGAACAGCTTTGGTAATGATAACGATGTATTTATCTAACAACGCATCAAAATTTAATGAGCTTAACTCAACCCGGGATATTGTGAAAATGAAGCTCCATTTACAAAAAGAAACCAGTGAAAAATATCCTACCAAGACGTAAATGGACAATTCCCAAAATTCCATAAATGCTAGTGACCCTCTTCCCACCCATAGTATTCGGGGACTGGGTCATTTGCATAGCACCCGAGGGCCTAGCGATAACAAAGGCTGGTGCATTAGGGGAAGATGGAGAGCGGAATGTGTAATGGGAAGTAGACGCTATGATGTTGATATCACGGAACGGATAATTTGTTACCGACATGGCGAATGACGGGATGGTTTGGCTAGAGTTTTAAAAAATGTGAAGCTAGCAAATATTAGGGAGAAAGGAGGAAGCTGATTCCAGCGAGTGGCAGGAACACAGCGAGACTGAAAAGCGAGTGGAGGTTTAAGAGATGAAAAGGGTTTAAGTGAGAGAAGGGAGGAGAGGGGTAGGGGAAAGGGAAAGGGATTGTTGGAGTGTGAGGCAGAGGTATGTATGTATTGGGGGAGAGGGGGAGTGGTGAGGAGGAGGAGGGGGGGAAGGCTCTGGGGAAGGAACAGCGAAGAGCAAACACTTGGACCAGTGGTAGCCTGAGGACACTTTTTCAACCAATATTTTGGCTTGTTTCGCTTGCCGAACACATTTCAGGCATTCTTAGCTTGCCGACGTTGGCCGGCAGCTCACCACCGCATTTAGCGCTAGTCCTTAACCGGATGTGACAGAGATTATTAAGATCTAATCAGATCCTCAAATCAGCTCCAGCCCCGGCAATTTGCCTCATAATTTGGGACTGCTGTGGCTTGGAGGCTTGGAGGCTCTGTCTGAGCTTTGGGGATTTGCCCGGGGGTCATACCTTGCACTGTGTGTACTCGCAATTCTACTTTTTTGCAATCATCTTGCCATACGCCACTCAAGAACCCTACCTCTTGCGCTCCGTTCAATTATACTCCCGCGGAAGAAAATAGGTCGAAAAAGGCGGCAAACATTTGCGAGAAGGGGCTGCAGCCACTACAACCTCCGTCATGGCCGATGATATTCCCCAGGGTCTAAACGACAAGTACACTCACCATGTTGCCATTCAGATCTCTCGTCAGCAAAACTCTCAAACTGTTAACGACTATCTTGCGCGGAACATCATCAAGATAGCTCGCGATCAACCTGGCCCCAAAACCTTTATTTTGGCTTGTAAAGGGCTCGGTCGTTATCCTGACGATTTCTTGACCGAAATATTCGAAGAGGTCAAAACAAGGGATAGGTATGACCAAGTTCGCGGAAAATCCGGCCTTAGCGAGTCTTCAGCGTTCGGTGCACCAGAGAGAGCTACGGACACGGGTAACAATTTGCCGGGAGGTTTGCTACTTGCACGGAAGGTGGACAGGGGTGGAGGCAATGGAGAAGAGGGTGTGAAGAAAGAATCTCGATTGGGATTGGACCGGCTTGCAAAAAGAATCAAGCTGGATTTAGATGCAGATGGGGAACCCGAAGGCAGTCAGGAAGGGAAGAATGGAGATGAGAAGATTGAGTTTAAGAAACCCGCCATACCGATTAGAGGACGACACATCCGAGAACGGCGGATAGAGACACCGTCTCATGGCCCAGGTCTTTCGCAAGAAGCTCTGGAACGACTAAACGCTCATCGTGCAAGGCGTAGTGGTGGTGGTGAGGGTGGGAGAGACGATAGGGATGATGAGAGGAGGGGATATTCGCGAGGTTCCTATTCAAAAGATTCAAGAGATTACCGTGATAGCTCTAGGTATACACCTCGGAATCTCCGCAGACAAGACCCGACGCCTTTACGGAACGTGGATGTGCGGGGCACGGAACGGTATGCAAACGCCCGCCCTTCAACATCACGCTCATCGAGGTTCGGAAATGCCACTCCTCGGATGCCCAATTCTTTTGACCGTGACCCCGAGGATGTACCTGGTATAAATGAGGAAGACGACTCAGCTCTTGACCGAGATTGGTATGCGTCTGATGAATTGGGGCATGCTTTTGGGGACGAATATCACAATCCATTTGGATCGGTCGATAATTCCTGGGCAGACCAGCAGCGTGAACAGGCCCTTCTTGAGAAAAAGCAGGGGAAGCGTATGTCTGCCCGGGCACAACAGAAGATGAAGGATGTTGATGCATGGGAGACCAATCGAATGCTCACTTCCGGGGTCGCCCAAAGAGCGGATTATAATGATGATGACCTTGACGATGAGGAGGAGGTTCGAGTACATCTACTCGTGCATGATCTGAAGCCACCTTTCTTAGACGGTCGGAGGGTGTTCACAAAGCAACTTGACCCTGTGCCTGCAATTAGAGACCCCCAGAGCGATATGGCCATATTCAGTAAGAAGGGAAGCTTGTTAGTCAAGGAAAGGAGGCAACGAAGGGAGAGGGAAAAACAAGCACAAGAAGCTACGAATATTGCTGGTACGGCGCTAGGGAACGTACTGGGAATAAAGGAGGACGACGATGGGGACAGTGCAGCCCCCACCGGTGGTGGGAAGGAGGAAACCGGTGGGTCGAAGTTTGCCGAGCACATGAACAAGCAAAGGCCAAGTGAAGGGAATAGCGAGTTTACAAAGAGTAGGACGTTGAGAGAGCAGAGAGAATTTTTGCCTGCCTTTGCTGTTCGGGAGGATGTCTTGCGAGTTATCCGGGATAACCAGGTCGTGGTTGTAGTCGGAGAGACTGGTTCGGGAAAGACAACTCAATTGACTCAATTTCTATACGAGGATGGATATGGAAAGATTGGGATGATAGGATGCACGCAGCCTCGAAGAGTAGCGGCGATGAGCGTAGCAAAACGTGTGAGTGAGGAGATGGAAGTGAAGTTGGGTGGTTTGGTTGGATATGCTATTCGTTTCGAAGATTGTACCAGCGATGGGACGGTTATCAAGTGTAAGTTTTGGGAGCCGTTATACTGATATTGTCAGTCTGTTAACATGGAGATTACAGATATGACGGATGGTGTCCTCCTCCGTGAGAGCTTAGTTGACCCAAATCTGGACAAGTACTCATGCATCATTATGGACGAAGCACACGAGCGTGCGCTAAACACTGACGTGCTTATGGGGTTGATCAAGAAAATCCTTGCGCGCCGTAGGGATTTGAAATTGATTGTTACCTCTGCAACCATGAACGCTGAACGGTTCTCTCGGTTTTATGGTGGCGCGCCAGAATATATCATCCCCGGACGCACGTTCCCCGTGGATGTGCTTTGGTCAAAGTCCCCTTGCGAAGATTATGTCGACGCTGCTGTCAAACAAGTGTTGCAAATCCATATCGGCCAAGGGACAGGCGATATCCTCGTGTTTATGACTGGGCAGGAGGATATCGAGATTACTTGCGAAGTAATTGCTGAGCGGCTCAAACAACTGAATAACCCTCCAAAGTTGAATATTCTTCCTATTTATTCACAGATGCCGGCAGATTTACAGGCCAAAATATTCGAGCGCGGAGAAGGCGGAGCGAGAAAAGTAATCGTAGCCACCAATATTGCCGAGACCAGTTTGACGGTTGAGGGTATTATGTACGTTGTTGATGCTGGGTATTCTAAGCTAAAGGTATACAATCCACGGATGGGTATGGATGCACTGCAGATTACTCCGATATCTCAAGCCAATGCTTCACAACGGTCTGGGAGAGCCGGTCGTACTGGACCGGGGAAGGCCTACCGATTGTATACCGAACAGGCCTTCCGAAACGAGATGTACCTACAAACGATTCCTGAGATACAACGTACGAACCTCAGCAATACAGTCCTCATGTTGAAGAGCTTGGGAGTCAGGGACCTGTTAGAGTTCGATTTCATGGATCCTCCACCTCAAGATACGATGACAACGAGTTTATTCGACCTTTGGGCTTTGGGGGCCTTGAATAATGTTGGTGAACTTACCTCTCTTGGAAAGACGATGGCGAACTTCCCAATGGACCCCTCGTTATCAAAGCTCATTATTATGTCTGGAGAGTACAGCTGCGGCGAGGAAATGTTGACTATTGTCTCCATGCTCTCCGTGCCAAGCGTGTTCTACCGCCCGAAGGAGCGACAAGAGGAATCTGACCAAGCAAGAGAAAAGTTCTTTGTCGCAGAGTCCGACCATTTGACGCTATTGCACGTATACACTCAATGGACGTCAAACGGGTGCTCTGATCGATGGTGTATTCAGCATTTCTTGCAGCCAAAAGCGCTAAAAAGGGCAAAAGAGATCCGCAATCAATTAATGGACATCATGAAATTTCAAAAGATGGAGTTGAAGAGTTGCGGGACTGATTGGGATATCATCAGGAAGTGCATTTGCTCCGGATATTATCATCAAGCAGCTAAGGTTAAGGGTATCGGGGAGTACACGAATCTGAGAACTAGTGTCACTGTGCAGTTACATCCGACTAGCAGTTTATATGGGTTGGGCTACCTGCCAGATTACGTTGGTAAGTGATTGAAATCCACCAGCTTTGAAATAGATGTAACCGCTAATACCCTCTAGTTTACCACGAGCTCATCCTTACAAGCAAGGAGTACATGTCAACTGTGACCGCCGTAGATCCACACTGGCTTGCAGAGCTTGGTGGTGTTTTCTACAGTGTTAAGGAGAAGGGCTATTCTGCTCGGGAGAGGAGGACGACGGAAAACGAAATTAATCAAAGAATGGAGATTGAGGCGAAGATGGCAGAAGATAAGGCCAGAGCAGAGGAGGATGCGGCAAATGCCCGTGCCGCGGCATCGGTCAAAAAGCCAATTACTACCGTGGCACAAAAGAGAATGGGCACACAGACTGGGGTTGTTAAACGGCCGAGCACGCCCGCAATGAGGAAGAGGGGATTTTAATAAATGGGTGTACGTTTCTCGGGACGAAGGTTGTATGATAGAGGTCAAGAGATGGGGGTTTCACAAGTCATGCTGTGTAGAGTTTGCTTTACATCAACGTTTAATCGTGTTCGGATTCTGTGGGATGTTTAGAAGTTGAATGCTGATACCCGAAGAATAGGAACGAAGGCCTGGATTTGTCAGGCCCTAATATTGTAATTTAACGAATTATTGTGGTCACTTTGGCAATTGGCGATACCGTACTCTACGGGTTTTTGCTACCGGATTTCAGGGGATGGGAATGGCACTGCACAGCTTCTGAAGTCTGATGTTGGTGAGAGGCTGTCTTCGTTGCGGCTAGGGTTGGTTCTTGCCTATACCGTAATTTTGCCCCGGTTTGTTGTAGCTCGGCCGGTGTAACTGTTTTGTCATAGTACCGGCATAGAAGGATACAAAAAGGATCTTTCGCTTCTTTCCTTCCTTCCTTCTTCGCTTCTACTTCCCTCCCAAGAGAATTTTTTCACGAGGTTAGGGCTTTATCACCATAGCTGAGCCCTGCGGAGAATACCTCACCTTACCTTACCTTCATCCTATCATAATAATACGATATTATTATGATAGACTTTTTTTTGGCCATAATACGAATGCCTTAGCCCTCTAACTGTTGAGTATTCTGAATTTCCTGGCGCCAAAGATATTCTCACAGAAGGGAACCTCGCCAAGCTTTGAGGCTCCCCGGTGATCGAGCAATACCGGTAGGTGAAGGTCAGCAATCAGTAACTGTCCTTTATTTCCTTCCCCTTTATTCCACCCCACCCTATGCTTCAAACAAAAAGGACGGTCAACACCTCTTCTTCTACACCATGTCTCCCAAAAGCCCAGACCCCAGGGTCTTACGCTTTTCATCTACCTCCTTAATCTTCTTTACCATTCTCTCTTTCCGACTTCTGAACGCGCTTACTATTCGGACCTTCTTCCAACCAGATGAATTCTTCCAGTCACTGGAACCGGCGTGGAAAATGGTATTCGATGAGGGCTGGCTTACTTGGGTATAGAATATCCCCCTTTGCCTCTGGGGTGAAGTTCTAATTGGTGAATTAGGAATGGAGAAACCAATTGAGGTCAATCGCTCACCCAGCGCTCTTCGCCGCGGTCTACAAGTCCGCAGATTTTATCAGTAGCCTCGTTGGACTACAAACTTCAACCAGGGCCGAAGTTCTAGCTGTTGCACCTAAGGTCCTGCAAGCGGTTTTTGCTGCCTTGGGTGATTACTTTACTGCGAAGCTCGCCGGGAAGCTATTCGGAGGTGCTGCTGGATGGATGAGTGTGCGTATACATGCTCGATCCAGTATTTTAGCAATGGATAATCTTATGTAAGCTAGGGTAGGGGTTTAGTTATGGTTCAGTGTTGGCAGCGCATTCCATTTCTTTTGCTCCACCAGGACGTTCTCGAACAGTCTTGAGACGAGCATAACTACTATCGCCTTGTACTATTGGCCCTGGCCGCAACTCATTACAAAGAAACGGGATGCAAAGAGCGTTGTTGTCGAGGGGCAAATTGACCGAAAGTAGGCATCGTATAAGAGCCAGCCCAAGATTTACAGCTGATAATCTTGCAGGGAACTTCGACTTTCGCTATTGTTTGCAGCGTTTGCATGCATCCTCAGACCAACTAATGTCCTAATCTGGTCGAGTCTGGGATTGTTCTTGATCTACCATAGCAGCTCCCGGGATAGAACGCGTATTGTTACTGAGGTTGTTATAGTAGGGTAAGTTATATTGTACTAGCTCTCAGCTGTCAGAAAACTTTCCAATAGTTGGCTCTAACAAGTGCCTAGAATTACAGCGCTGGTATTAAATGCCTTTGCCGACCACCAGTATTATGGTGTTTGGGTCTTCCCACCAATGAAGTTTCTTGAGTTTAATCTAGTTCAAAGCTTATCGGTATTTTATGGGAGCAACCCGTGGCACTATTACTTGTCTCAAGGGCTCCCACTACTTTTGACTTCATTCCTGCCAGTTACCGTGTACGCTCTTTACTCATTCCTCAATCGTTCCCCAATGGAGCATGGAACGGCAGCCGGATTTCAACTCGCTTCCACGATTGTCCTAGTAACGTCTATGTATTCTCTGATCTCTCACAAGGAGTTCCGCTTCATTTATCCGCTGCTTCCGATTTTGCACGTACTTTCTGCTGCCAAATTCGAAAATCTTGGCTGGAGAAAATCTACCAAGAAGTGGGTTTTGGTAGGGATGATTTTGTTGAATATACCTTTTGCGTGGTATTCAACTCAAGTACATCAGCGCGGTGTTGTTGACGTTGTGGAATGGTTGAGAAAAACTGGCAACGCTGATAGCCTCGAAAAGTGGGGCAGTGTGGGCTTTTTGATGCCCTGCCATTCTACAGGGTGGAGAAGCTCAGTAATGGGCGATGGCGAAATGTGGGCGCTCGGATGTGAGCCGCCAATAGGGTATATGCTATTCTATCTATTTGCTTGGGTTAACCACTAATCTTGAAATAGTCTGTCAGCAGAGGAAAAACTAGCCTATCTGGATGAGGCTGATCGTTTCTACGCATCACCCACAAAGTTCTTAGAAACCCAGTTCCCAACTCCTCCCTCAACAGGCAGGAATCCAATGAAGCGCATGTTCGAAGAAAAGACCCACCAGTGGCCAGATCGGTTGGTTTTCTTCGGGGCGCTAGAAGATACTATCAAGAGCTATCTAGGGCCACAAACGGAGTATGAAGAGTGTAAACGATTCTTTAATACTCATGTCCACGACGACTCTCGGAGGAAGGGAGACGTGATAGTTTACTGCCTAAGAAAGGGCGCAGCAGGGGGAGGTGGATCTCTCACATAATCGCTTTTGGGTGCCTATTCATTTCTTTTTATCCAGTTTGAACCTTCGTCTAATCTTTAAAAGCGTTGTTACTTTAGATAGCTTTGGTAATGGAATGGTGGCAGGCGGAATGGATTTATGTGGGTTGCGGATTGTGAGACCCTGAGAGTATCGCAGAGGGGTGGGCGGTAGCCTTAGTTGACCTGGATTGGTAAGATTGAATCAAAAAGGAAATACTTCGAGCTCCGAGAAATGCCACGATGCTCTCACGGGCATCACTCGCCTTCCAGCCCTTATTTTGGGGCATAAGTTAACCAATTCAGTCAGTTGTGTATTTCCGAGATTCTGCATGAAATATTCAAAGATATTAGCCCGCCATATCGTAATTGTTATGCAAAAAAAACCCCGAAGCCTAATATCGAACTATGTGCCACGATGCCCGGGAATACATGAATTACTGTAGAAAAAAGAAAGGAAGGGGAAAAAAAAAAGGGCAAAAATCTACAACAAATTTAATAACAGAGCAACAACGGAAAGAGAAAAATAGTAGGAAAAAGCTAATAATATCATACTTCAAAGCACCCTCCGAACCCTACCAACCGGCAAACCACCCCCCCTTCCCTCCTCCTCCTCCCTAACCTGTCCTCCACAACCACCACCACCATCCACACCCCCTCGAACACATGCATCCTCTCCCTCCCGGTCCACAACAACCTCCATCGGCAGCACCACCCCTCCACTCCAAAACCCCCCCGATTCATACACCGGTGGTGGCGGCGCTGGCATAGGAGGAGGCAAACCCTCTCTCCTACTCCTCCCCCTCCCCCAACCCCAACTCCCCCTCCTCCCC